>JAABUJ010003404.1_pt1 | contig 17922 bp, 17 predicted proteins | sample 5559131 | NCBI WGS metagenome assembly JAABUJ01 (sample SAMN10711875, study PRJNA513366) | rock metagenome | isolation source: Antarctica rocks | place: Antarctica: Victoria Land, Mt New Zealand nord | collected 2016-01-07 | reverse complement strand
GATGATCGGGTAGACTTGGACATGACGGGAACCTCCTGTGAACGATTGGCTTGAGCACCATCGCCCTTAGGATACGTTCCCGTTCTTCATTCCTCCACCCGTCGCCCACCTATCTGAACCGACACACTACGACGATCCCGCCCACCATCGCGAAGGCTCCCGCTGCCGCCACAAGTGCTCCTGCAACGACCGCGCTCTACAATGATGGCACCTATACCGGCACGGGGACGAGCCGCCACGGCAACATCTCGGCATCGGTCGTCGTCCAGGGCGGCAAGATCGTTTCGGCGGCGATCACCCAGTGCGGGACTCGCTATCCCTGCTCGGATATCGCCGCGCTCCCAGGCCAGGTCGTGACCCGACAAAGTGCCACCGTTGATGTCGTCTCGGGTGCAACCGACAGCTCCCAGGCATACCGGGGGGCGATCCAGAACGCCCTCGCGAAAGCGAAGGGTGCAGCATGAGCACGGGCATTGAGATTGAACCGTCCTGCCGCTCCCTTTCCGTTGTGATTGCAGTAGCGGCGCAGCCGATCCGGCGATTCTTCCGCACGCCGAAGGGGTTGCTCCTCCTCGTCCTCCCGTTGCTCGCTGCCCTCGCCGCCACCAATGAGGGATGGCGTCTCGTGCTGCCGGAAGTGATCGGCGCGGCGCTGGCTGCCGCCCTCCTCGACGTCGCGCTGGCGCGTGTCATCCGGGGCGCCTGGTTCTTCCCAAGCGGCGCGCTGCTCTCCGGCCTGATCGTCGCGCTGATTATCAGCCCCACGCAGCCCCTCCTTGTCGCGGTCATCACGGCGATGCTCGCGGTCAACGCCAAGTATCTCCTCCGGGCGCGCGGCAAGCACATCTTCAACCCGGCGGCGCTGGCGCTCGTCGCGGCCTACTTCCTCTTCGCAAGCGAGCAGAGTTGGTGGGGGGCGCTGTCGAACCTGCCGCTCCCGTTTGTCGTCGTGCTGATCGCCACTGGCGTCTTCATCGCGGACCGAGTGAATAAACTGCCAATGGTCCTTGCATTCCTCGGAAGCTACCTGTCCCTCTTTACCCTTGCCACGTTTATTGGTCACGCCGGGCAGGCGACGGAGATCTTCCGCGCGCCGGACATCAACGCCGTCCTCTTCTTCGCCTTCTTCATGCTCACCGATCCGCCGACTTCCCCGGCGCGCTACCGCGACCAGATCGTGTTCGGCGTCGTGGTGGCGGTCGTGAGCGCGGCGATCTTCCTGACGATCGGCGCGCTCTATTACCTGCCTGCCGGGCTGCTGATCGGCAATGGCTGGGAGGCGTGGCGCCGCACGCGGACGCGCGCACGGGCGAAGACGCCCGATGCGAGCACCGGGAAGCGTGCCCGTGCGGTCCCTGCCCCGGTGGATAAACGGCGGGGAATAAACCCCGCGCGAGACCGTCAGGTCCTGATCGCCGAACGAACCGACCGATAGCGCACCCGGAATATGCGGTCGCGGTGAATCGTGTGATGATCGGTTAGGAACAAGCGAGGGAAAGAACCACATCGTGGCGGTCGCGAACGTTTCCAAGGATGAATGCGCTGTTTCCTGTCGCGATGTGGCGTATCATGGCGTGCGGGGTGCGTGGCGCGTCCGTCTTGCTGTTCGTATCAGGGAGTGTGTCTCGTGTCCTCTCGTATCAGAATGGTTCCCGCGCGGACAGCGTCGTCAGGGCTTCGTCGTGCATTGCTCGCGCCTCTCTTCTCCGCGCTGCTGCTCGTCAGCCTGCTCTTCGGGGTGGCGTTCGTCGTGCTCGCCGAGGAAGTCCATGAATCCGCGACGCTGCCGACCGATCAGCGCGTCCTGCATGCGGTGGACGACCGCACGGTGTCGTGGCCGGTCGCTATCGGTAATGATGTCGGGTTGGTTGCTTCGGAGGTGGGGGTCGTCGTGATCGGCGTCGCGCTCGCCGGGTGGCATTTCCTGCACCGTCGGCTCGACGCGCTCCTCTTCCTCGGCGCGGTCGGGGGGTATGGCGTGTTGACGCTGCTCGTCAAGCATCTCGTCCAGCGCGAGCGACCGATTGCCTTCTTCCGCGTCCCGGAGAGCGGCTACAGTTTCCCCAGCGGGCACACGCTGGGCGCGACCTGCCTCGCCTTCGCGCTCGGCTTCGTCCTCTGGCACGGCGGCGCATCGCGCAGCCTGAAGGCGCTGGGAACCATTGCCCTCTTCCTCGGCGTGTTGGTCATCGCGCTGAGTCGCCTGATCCTCGGTGTCCATTATCCGACCGACGTACTCGGCAGTGTGCTGCTCGGCACGGCGTGGATGAGCGCATTGATCGCGTTGCGGGTTGTTGTCGGGCGCTGGCAGAGCGTCAGAACGAGACCGGCGCCACTCGGCGAATAACGTGCGCTCAGGCGGCGGAGTCGGCCACCTGACCGGCAGCGCTGAGGGCGAGACCGGTGACGACTGAGGTGAAGGCGTCCTGGAAGCGCAGTTTGTCGACGCCGAACGTGTCAGCGAGCAGGCGTTGGAAGCGGGGAATGGCAGAGGAGCCGCCCGTCCGCACCACCGTGTCAATCTGGCCCGGTTCGAGCGCCGCCGCAACGAGCGCGCCGTCAATGCACTGTTTGGCCTGCCGAACCCGCACCTCGATCAGCGCCTCGAAATCGCGGCGCGGTAACGGCTCGTCAATCGAGATCGCGTCAGCGCCATAGCCGATCCGCTCGCGCTCGCGGGCCGAGAGGCCGATCTTCGCCCGCTCGATCTCGCGGAAGAGCGGCCAGCCGTGATTGCCACGTACGAGCGCGATCAGCGCGCGTGCCTGATGCCGCGCCGCGCCCGCCGTCTCGCGCTCCAGATTCTCCAGAAAGGAAATCGTACGCGGTTCATTGAGGTCGGGGATCGTGTACCAGCGGCGGATCGAATCGAGGATATGATTGGGCATCGGCAATTGCTGCGCCCCCCAGCGCAGGTCTTCGCCGAAGTATTTCAGCAGCCGACCGTCCATAATGTCCTCATCGAGGAGATTGCCGCCGAGGAGAATGCCGGTGGTCGAGAGGACCATGCGCTGCCCGCCGCCGATCCGCATCACCGTCACGTCCAGCGTGCCGCCGCCGAAGTCGAAGACGAGGACATTACACGGTGCAGGCAGGGTGGCGGCGAAATGCAGGCCCGCCGCGATCGGCTCCGGGACAAACGTCACTGCCGCGAAACCGGCCGCCGCGAGCGCCGTCTCCATCCGCCCCAGCGCCAGCGCGTCCCCCTTCGGGTCGTTCTCCGCCCAATGCACCGGCCGCCCGACGGTCGCGCGCGTGATCGGCTGCCCTAACTCCTCCTCGGCGCGCAGGCGCATCGCGCGCATGATCGTCGCGATCAGGTCCTCCATCGTGTAATAGCGCCCAAAGACATTCGTGCCGCGGAAACTGCGGTCGGCGAGAAAAGATTTGAGCGACTGGAAGAAGCGGCCCGGTTGGTTGACATCTACGTCGGCCCAGACCGCCTGAGGGCCGAGGCCGCTGGTATCGGTGTCTATGTATTGGCCCGTCGCCTGCCGCTGGCGGACAATCCGCCGCCCCGCCTCCGCAGCGACGAACGCCTCGATCGCCGCGTAGCCGATCCGGGCCGTGCCATCGCGCTCGAGGTAGAGGACGGTCGGGATATGCGTCGCGCGCGGCAGAGTGCGATCGAGGCGCACGACCCGTGCCGCGCTTCCGCCCGGTTCGGCGACCGCAATCGCCGAGTTCGAGGTGCCAAAGTCGAAGCCAACCGCCAGTTCATGTGCCACGAGAAGACCCCTTCCGATGAAACGATTGGTGGTGGCGGGCTTTAGCCTGCCAGTCTTTGCTGTGGCAGGCTAAAGCCCGCCACCACCGGGAATCAGCGGCTCAGTAATCAGTAAATACGAAACCCGCTGTGGTATCCGCACCATGCAATCGGGCGCGGCACGCTTCGTCAGTCCGCTCGGTAAGCCGCTCGCGTGCATCCCATGATACGCGCACTCGGCGCGACGTGGCACGCCAGTCGCGATCTTCTTCGATGGGTAGTATCTATCCATGAAAGTGTGGTGGTATTGGATGTGCTGCTTCCTGGCCCGCGAAGCAATCGTGCTCGCACCTCGTTTACCAGGAGGAACGCATGTCTCGTGAAAGCAACATTGCCGCACAGCAACGCTTCGGCGACGCCGTGAACAGTGGCAACTTCGACACCTTCAACGACATCGTCGCCCCGAACTCGGTTGATCACGATCCCGCCCCCGGTCAAGGTCCCGGCCCGGCCGGTTTCCGACAGTTTTTCACTGAATTACGTACCGCATTTCCCGATTTGAAGGTCAGCGTCGAGCACATGGTCGCCGACGAGGAGAACGTCGCCTTTGCCTACACGGTGAGCGGGACACAGCAGGGCATGTTCATGGGGTTCGCGCCGACCGGTAAGCGGATGCAGGTGCGTGGCATGCAAATCAGCAAGTTTGCCGATGGCAAGATGGTTGAGCGTTGGGGAAGTTCCGACCAGATGGGGATGCTGCAGCAATTGGGCCTCCCTCCCTACGCCTAACTCCGGGCGGACCAGTGAGGTATTGATGCAGGCGGCGGCAATCTGCCCGCCGCCGCGTCGGCTTGTATGCGTGCCATGAACGTGGCAAAAACGCTCGGCGGTGTTCAGCCAGTACTGGTCAGGATCAGGCGGATCGTTTCCTCCGGGACATCCCACATCGGGAAGTGTTCCGAGTGCTTGAACCAATACAACCGCGCATCGGGAAAGAGCCGTGTTGCCCGCTTCGCCTGCCGTGGGATACACACCCGGTCCCACCGTCCCCACCCGATCGCCATTGGGCCGTGCGTCGCGCCCGGCGTCATGCCTTACTGATCAGGCCCAGCGGTCAGCAAGCGCAGCAGCTCGTCAAAGGATGGCGACGCCGCGAAGGTGCGCATCTCATTTAGGGTGACGGCGGGGGATAACCGCGAGGGATGCGCCGAAAACTGCGCGAAGAGCAGCGTTCGGCCCACCGGATTGCCGGTCAGCAGGGGCATAATCGGTTGCAGCAGGCGGATGAGACGAACTGATAGGGCGACCGAGGTCAAGGGTAGTCAGCCTTCATACGCTTCTTCTGTGCGATACTCGGCAGCGGGTCCCTGTTTCCGATAACCCTCTCCTCCCTATTGCCCACTCGTCACATGAAAGGTCGCCGCGACACGGAGGAACCGATGAACTACTTTCGTATCTATGCCGACCCGGACGGCGAAAGCCACTTCGAGGATGTCGCCATCGCACTGGACGGGCAACCCGGCGGCTCGGAATATTCCGCGCTTTATCCGGCGACGGGCATCATTTTTCGCCGCAGCCCGGCCAATCAGTTACTGGATTGGCACCCCGCGCCGCGTCGTCAGTTCGTCATCACGCTCTCCGGCGAGGCGGAAGTGGAAGCGAGCGATGGCGAGATCCGCCGCATTGGGCCGGGTACAATCATGCTGGCCGAAGACCTGACAGGGAAAGGCCACATCACGCGTGGCCGGGGTACGACGGAACGCATCTCCCTTTTTGTACCCCTGCCCAACTGAGTTAGGAAGGGGTAGGAGTCGTGGCGCTTTGACACTTCAGGTCAGGATCACATCACTTGCTCACCCGAACATCCTCGAAGCGGTAGAACGAGAGGGTGTCGAGACCGAAGCCCGTGACGGACGTCTGCCAGGCGGCGGTCGCGGGGGGATACGCGATGAAGACTTGCGGGGCGTCATCGAGGTAAATCTGCTGCACCTGATCGTAGAGCATCTCGCGCTTTTTCGGATCCTGCTCCAGATCGGCGCTGTCAATCAGGGTGTTCACCATCGGGTTGTTGTAGCGTGTGTACGCACCGAGCGTGCTTGTGCCACCGCGCAGGATACGGTTCGCGATCTCCGTCGGGTCGCTCATGTCGTTCGTCCAGCCGCCGGTCCAGGCCATCACGGACCCAGCCTTGCGGTTGGCGCTGAGGGCGCTCGCCTCGATCTGCGCAATGTTGACGGTCACGCCGATCTTCGCCCACTGATCCTTGGCGATCGTGGCGACCTGCTGGGCGATACTGTTGCCGGAGGCGATGGATTGCTCGAAGGTGAAGCCCTTCGGGACGGATGATGTCGCCATCAGTTGCTTCGCCTTATCGAGGTCGAACGGATACCCCTTGAGGCTCTGATCCCAGAAGGTGCCGGGCGGGATCGGGGAATTTTGGAACTTCGCCTGGCCGAAGAAGACGGCTTTCAAGATCGCCTCTTTGTCGAGCGCGTAGTTGAGCGCCTGCCGGACATTCTTGTCGTCGAGCGGCTTGATCGTGATGTTCATCGGCAGGGTAAAGTAGGTCTGGATCGTGAAGGCCTGTGCCTTGATGTTCCCCTGGTTGAGGCTCTGAATTTGGCTGAGCGGCACGAAGTCAATTACGTCGGTCTCGCCGCCCTGCAATTTGAGGACACGGGTGTTGTCGTCCGGGATGTACTCGATGCGGACCTCGTCCGGGCCGTTGTTGCCTTTCCAGTAGTACGGATTTTTCTTGAGCACCATTGTGTCGCCCTTTTTCCAGCCCTCGCAGAAATAGGCTCCCGTACCGCGCGTCTTGTAGGTATCGTAGCCCTCCTGATCCACGGCATTCGCCATATCGGCGGGCATCGTTTGCGCGACCCACATCGCCAGTTCCGCCAGCAGCGGCGGGTGCGGCTGCGCGAGGATAATCTTCACCGTCTTGTCGTCCACGGCCTGCACGTCCGTGATCGCCTTATAGGTGTCTTTCCATTGCGTCTTCGGCCCCATCCGCGCCTTATCGAGGGATGCCTTGACATCCGCCGCGACGAGCGGCTTGCCATCCGAGAACTTCGCATCTCGCAGCGTGAAGGTCCACGTCTTGCCGTCCGCACTCGTCTCCCATTTGGTGGCGAGGGCCGGTTCGACGCCCTGTCCGTCTTTCGTGGGGCGCACGAGGCCGTCATAGATGTTGATCATCGTGAATTCGCTGGCGTTGTCTTCGGAGGACCAGCCGATAAAGGGGAATCCCGGCTCCGCGTTGCGGGCCATCCGTAGAAGTTTGCCCTTGCCCGGTGGCGCGAGCGCGACCGCCGACGCTGCCGGAGCAGTCGCGCCGCCCGTGGTCGCGGGGGCGGCGGCAGGCGCGGCGACGGTGGGATTCGTGGCTGCCGCGCCCGTCGTCGCGGCGGGCTTCGGTGTATTCGTCGCGGTCGTGCTGCCGCCGCACGCGGCGAGTGCCGCCGCGCCTGCGCTTGCCGCCAGCGCCGCGAGGAAGCGTCGCCGCGATAGCCGATGATCGTTCCCGTCCTGCGTTTGTGTTCCGTGTCCGTTATGCATTATGTTCCCCTTGCTCTTGCTCGTAGCGATCTCGCGTGTATCCATCTGCCAGTAGCCCCCGGTAGTATAGTGCTTTTCTCCGCGACCCGGAAACACGACAATACTATGAAGGCGACGAGCCGCTACCGGCTCGACTGCGATGTGCTACCCTAATTTTGATGTGTCCATGTCCGCAGCCGTGAGGAGCGCATGATGGCAGAGATGGATTTTGGGGTGACGATCCGGCCCACTCCGCACGGCGGCACGCTGCACGAGATGCAGGCGGCGAATACGCGCCTCCTCGCCGCCGCCACGGAGCACGACCTCTCCTGCTGGGTGATTGACCATTTCCAGTTCGACGCGCAACCGATCCTCGAATGCTTCGCCCTAATCGCCTGGCTGGCCGGGCAGAACCCCGGTCTCCGCTGGGGTACGCTCGTGCTCGGGCAGGGGTATCGCAATCCGGCGCTGACGGCGAAGATCGCGGCGACGCTCCAGTTCCTCACCGGCGGGCGGTTCATCCTCGGCCTCGGCGCGGGTGACGCGGAGGCCGAGCACCACGCCTACGGCTACGGATTCCCCCCGGCCCGCGAGCGCGTCGAGCAACTGGACGAGGCGGCTGCGATCATCACGGCGCTCCGGCAGGGCGGCCCTGCGACCTTCACCGGCGCGCACTACCGCATCGAAAACGCCTTCTGCATCCCCGCGCCCGATCCGCCACCGATCCTGATGATCGGCGGCGGGGGCGAGCGGCGCACCCTCCGCGTCGTCGCTCAGTATGCGGACTGGTGGAACTGCGACTACTACTCGCCCACCGAATACGCTCATAAACTCGCCGTCCTCCACAACCACTGCCGCGCGATCGGGCGCGACGCCGCTGCCATCGTGCCAACCTGCTACATGGGCATCAGCCTCTCTCACGACCCGGCGCGGCTGATCCGCCGCCGGACGATGGGACACCGCGGCGAGGTCCATGTAATCAGCGGCGATCCGGACGCAGTGACGGCACAGATCGAAGCCTTTGCCGCCGTCGGCGTGCGGCACATGCAACTCAACTTCCTCGACTTCCCACGCACGGACGGCATCGAACTCTTCCTCGACGCTGTCCTCCCACGCTTCAGCCGCGTGGGAACGTAGGAATCTTCTTTGACCGTCGCCGTTACGGTGATGAGAGCGTTGCGTATGCGAGAGGTGGGATTAATGGCACAGAGCACGGAACCGACGACTGCCCCGACCGGGGACGATGCCCCGGACGTGATAAACCGGCTTGCCGGGATCGCCGCCGAATCGCCGCTGGGTCGTTTGCGCGCCGAGCGACCGGAAGTCGTGCGTGCGGCACAGGGAAGTTATCAGGCGTTGCTGGAACCGGACGATCCGGGCGGCGTCAGCCGCTCCGAGCGTGAGATGATCGCGCTGCGGGTCGCCGTCCTGATGCCGAGTCCGTCGGTCGCTGCGTGGCATCGCGCCCGCCTGCGCGACCTCGGCGCGGACGACGCGGAACTCGCTGCCATCGAGCAGTTCCCGGACGGCCCGGCGTTATCGGCACGCGCGGCGACCATCCTGCGGCACACGGACCGGTTGACGCGGGAGCCTGACAGGGCGACGCCGCCGCACATCGCGGCGCTGAAGGCGGTCGGCCTCGGCCCGCGCGACATCGTCACGATCTCCCAGTTGATCGCCTATCTGGGTTTCGAGGTACGCGCTCTCGTCGGTCTGCGTCTCCTTGAGGAGGAACTATGAGCGCCGAGCAACGACCCCGCTTCACGATGGATGTCCTCACCTGGCGCCCCTGGCTCGAAACGGTTGATGATACCGGCGCGTCGCCCGAGCAGGCCGCGCTGGTTGAGGAAGTCGCGCCGTCACCCGATTCGCGAGCCTACTATGCCCTGCTGGCGCACGATCTGCCCGCGCTGCGCGAGCGTACCGCGCTCTTTAACGCGATCATGTATGGCCCGCGTGGCGTGCGCCGCTCTGACCGTGAGTTAGCCGCCGTCGCCGCCTCACTCGTTAATGGCTGCGTCTACTGCACCTCGGTCCACGCGCGGCGGTATGCACAACTGACGAAGGAGAGCGCCGCGATGCAGCGTCTGCTCGACGAGGGTGTGGAGGCGGAACTGGGCGAGCGTGAGCGCGCCGTGGTGGACTACGCCGTTAAGTTGACCAACGACCCGGCGCGGATGACTGCGACCGATCTCGCGCCGCTGCGCGCGGCGGGGCTGTCGGACATGGAAATCCTCGATGTGACCCATGCGACCGCGATCTTCGCTTGGGCGAACCGGTTGATGCAGACGCTGGGTGAAGGTGTCCCACCTGCCGACGCGTCGGTGTGACGCAGGAGGGCGCCCTGTGACATTCCCTCTCTCTGTGCTTGATCTCTCGCCGATTGGCACCGGATCGTCCGCCACCGAGGCAGTGCGGAATACGATTGATCTGGCGCGCCTGGCAGACCGGCTCGGGTACACGCGCTACTGGCTCGCCGAACACCACAACATGCCCGGCATCGCCAGTTCCGCGCCGGAGGTCCTGATCGGCGCGGTCGCTCGCGAGACGACGCGGCTGCGGGTTGGCTCCGGCGGCATCATGTTGCCGAACCACGCGCCGCTCAAAGTGGCCGAAACCTTCCGCGTCCTTGCGGCGCTCCATCCAGGGCGGATTGATCTCGGCATTGGCCGCGCCCCCGGCACGGATCAGATGACGGCGTTCGCGCTCCGCCGATCGCGCGAGGCCCTCCGCGCGGACGACTTTCCTGCCCAACTGGGGGAACTGCTCGCCTTCGCCACCGATCAGTTTCCGGCGGGCCATCCGTTTCAGTCCGTGCGGGCCGTACCGGTTGACGTGCCGTTACCGCCCATTTGGTTACTCGGTTCAAGCGACTACAGCGCGCAGGTCGCCGCCGCGATCGGAGTGGGATTCGCCTTCGCGCGGCATATCAGCCCGGAGGGTGCGGTCGAAGCGATGCGCATGTACCGGGAGCAGTTCGTGCCCTCTGAAACGCTCCCGGAGCCGCAGACGATCCTCGCCGTGTCGGTGATCTGCGCTGATACCGACGAGCGCGCCGACGAATTGGCATCGTCCGCCGCGCTCTCCTTTCTGCGGCTGCGGAGTGGTCAGCCCGGCCTCCTGCCAAGCCCGGAGGAGGCGAAGGCGTACCCGTACACCCCAATGGAGCAGGAGCAGATGCGGGCTTCCCGCGCGCGCTCCGTGATCGGTGGCCCGTCGGTAGTGGAGGCACGGCTGCGTCAACTGATAGACGAGACGGAAGCCGATGAACTGATGGTCACGACGATGATCCACGCGCACGCGGAGCGGCTGCGCTCCTATGAATTGCTCGCCGACCTCTTCGCCCTCGCACGATCAACGCCCGCAACGAACGGCGCGGCGCCGTAATATACCCGCGCATTCGCGATTTACCTTCCGTGGTTTGCCAGAATCAGCCACGCAGGAACTCTGCGCGCACCCCACTCAGCGATTCCCCTTCACCGCGCCTCAAGTAGTCTCGCGCTTCCGCCGCGCCCGCGTCTTCTTCAGGCGTCGTTGGCTCATCATCGAGCGGTGCATCCAGCAGCATTTGAATGAACGGGTCACGCTTCGCGGCCCGCATCATTTCGAGATGATGCAGTAACCTTTCCAGATCGCTCTCCGGCAATTCGTCAACCAAACGATGCACATCTTCCTTGATGCTCATACGGTTATCCTCCGTCCTCTCCCTCTCCTTTGCTGCCAGGCAAAGGAGAGGGCTGGGGTGAGGTTCCGCTAGTCCGCCGCCGCGCTGGTGTCGTGCGCGTGGATGGCGTGCCAGACCTTCTCAGCGGTGAGGGGCAGATCAATGTGCGAGATGCCGAAGGGTTCCAGCGCGTCCATCACGGCGTTGGCAATCGTCGGCGTGGAGGCGACGGTCGCCGCCTCGCCGATCCCCTTGACGCCGAGCGGGTTGAGAGGCGAGGGCGTTTCGGTGCGGTCTGTCTGGAACTGCGGGAAGAAGGCCGCGACGGGTACGGTATAGTCCATCAGCGATCCGGAGATCAACTGGCCCTGCTCGTCGTACAACACTTCCTCCCAGAGCGCCTGCCCGATCCCCTGCGCGAGACCGCCGTGTACCTGCCCGGCGACAAGCATCGGACTGACGACGCGACCGCAGTCGTCCACCGTGACGTATCGCTGGAGGGTGATGTCACCCGTTTCCGGGTCTACTTCCACAACGGCGACGTGCGCACCGGAGGGGTAGGTGAGGCCCGGCGGCTTGAAGAAGTCGTTTTCCTCTAAACCGGGGTTGATGTCGTTCGGCAGTTTGTCGCTATACGCGGCAGCAGCGATCTCCGCGAGCGTCCTGGCACGATCCGCCGCACCCTTGACGCTGAATTTCCCCTCTGCGAACTCGATGTCCTCTGGCGCTGCTTCGAGGAGATGCGCGGCGATCCTGCGCGCCTTCGCCTCGACCTTATCGAGCGCCATGACGAGCGCGGAGCCGCCGGTGACGAGGCCGCGGCTGCCCATCGTCCCTTGCCCGATCGGCGTGTTGCCCGTGTCGCCGTGGCGGACGGCGATGTCGTCGAAGGCCACGCCGAGGCGATCGGCGACGATCTGCGAGAAGGTCGTCTCCTGCCCCTGGCCGTGGGGCGAAATGCCCGTCATCACGGTGACCGTGCCGGACGGCTCGACGCGCACGGACGCGCTTTCGTAGGGGCCGAAGCCGCACATTTCGATGTAGCAGCCGACACCGATGCCCATGTAGCGCCCCTGCTCGCGCAACCGTGCCTGCTCGGCGCGCAGCCCCTTGTAGTCCGCTAGTTCGAGTACCTTATCGAGCGACCGCTCGTACTCGCCGCTGTCGTAGGTGAGGCCGGTTGGCGTCTTGTAGGGGAAGGCGTCCGGCGGGATGAAGTTCTTGCGACGCACCTCTGCCGGGTCCATCTTCAGCGCGTCCGCCACCTGATCCATGATCCGCTCGATGTAGTAGCACGCCTCTGGACGCCCCGCACCGCGATAGGCCGCCACGGACATCGTGTTCGTATGCACGCAGGTGACATCAATCGCGATGTTCGGGATGTTGTATGTGCCGACTGCCATCTGCGCGGTGAGCACCGCAAGCCCGGCGGCGAGCGGGTACGCACCGATATTGCTGGTGATCTGCTCCTTGAGACCGAGCACCGTGCCGTCCTTACGCGCCGCGACCTGCACCTTAATTTCCTGGTCGCGTCCGTGGTTCGTCGCCAGCATGTTCTCGGCGCGGCTCTCGATCCACTTGACGGGCTGCTTCAGTTCGCGGGCAATCGCGGAGATGATGATGTCTTCCGGGTACGCGCCGATCTTCACGCCGAAGCCGCCGCCGACTTCCGGCGCGATCACACGCACATCCGACTCCGACATGCCAAGCACTTTGGCAATCGTCGAGCGGACGCTGTGCGGGTTTTGGTTGGAACTCCAGACAGTCAGCGCGTTCTGCCAGCCATCCCAGGAAGCGGCGACGGCGCGACCCTCCATCGGTACGGCGGCGAGCCGCTGACTGACGATGTGGAGATCGAGGACGATGCCATCCTTGTCCGCCTCGGCGAAGGCGGCGTCTACATCGCCGTTCGTCTTTGTCCAGTGGAGGCCAATATTGTCTGGTTTGTCTCCGTAGAGTTTGGGCGCATCCGGCGCCATCGCCGCTTTGAGCGTTGCGGCGACGGGCAATGGCTCCCAATCCACCTCGATCATGTCCACGGCGTCGCGCGCGGTATACATATCCACGGCAACGACCGCCGCGACCTGCTCGCCAACATGTCGTATCTTACCGACGGCGAGAGGATACTGGACCTGGAGTTCCGTCTGGCCCGAAGCTTTCTCGCCTTGTTCTTCCTGCACATCTCCCGTGACATCGCCGCCCTCGCCGCCGCCACCGGCCATTGGACCAGCCATCTTTTTCATCTGTTCGCCCGTATAGACAGCGACAACGCCCGGATGGGCGAGCGCGGCGGAGACGTCAATACTCGTGATGCGGGCGTGTGCGTACGGACTGCGGAGGATCGCGCAATGGAGCATCCCCGGCATCTGCACATCTCCGACATAGGTGGATGAGCCGGTAATCAGCCGAGGGTCTTCCTTGCGCCGGACTCGTGCCCCAACATAGCGGGAGTAAACCACGTCACATTCCTTCCTGTTCCATCTGCGGGTAGCCGACAGCGATTGCGATGCTGGTGGCAGTATACTACGAGACCTGCCAGAGGAATGAGTATAATCCGTCCTTGTCTATCACTCAGCGTGTGTTGCTCATTATCTTCAGGGGGCGCTATGAATATTGGATTCATCGGGCTTGGCGCGATGGGAACGCCGATGGCGCGGACACTGCTCAAAGTGGGCTTCACGCTCTCCGGCTACGATGCCGATCCAGCACGTTCGGTGGCGCTCGTTCCCGATGGCGCGACGGCGGTCGGGAGCGCGGCGGCGGCGGCGGCGGGCGCCGATGTGCTGCTCGTGATGGTGCAGAACGACGCGCAGGCACGCGAGGCATTGCTCGGGCCGACAGGCGCGTTCGCCGCGCTCCCTCCGGGTGCGACCGTCCTCGTAATGAGCACGATTGCCCCGGCGCAGGCGCGGGAACTGGCAGCGCATGCGGCGGAGCGGGGACTTGGTTTCGTGGACGCGCCCGTGAGCGGCGGGCCGACGCGCGCGGCAACGGGCGATCTCAGCATCGCCATCAGTGGCGACCCGGCAGCGGTGGCGCGCTGCCAACCCGCCCTTGACGCGCTGGGGAAGCAGCACTATCCGGTCGGCGATCAGGTCGGGCAGGCGCTGACGTTGAAAATTGTCCATCAGTTGCTTGCCGGCGTGCATATCGCGGCGGCGGCGGAAGCGATCGAACTCGGCAACCGCGCCGGGATCGCGCCGGAGGTCGTCCAGAACTTCGTCATGCACGGGGCCGGGGCATCATGGATGTTCGGCGACCGCAGCCCGCGCATGGTCTCGGGTGATTACACACCGCCCCGCAGCGCGCTCGCTATCTTCGTCAAGGACCTCGGCATCGTCCATGATCTCGGCGCGTCGGTCGGCCTGCCGTTGCCGATCAACGACAGCGCGCTCGCCCTTTTTCGCCGCGCCGCCGATGCGGGCATGGCGCACCTCGATGATGCAGCGGTGATCGAGATCGTCCGCATGAACGGCGACGGGCGAGACGTTACAGAGTAGACAAATTGCCCCGTCCACCGAAACGATCCGCTATCCTCAGACGTGAATGGGTGGGGTAATACTGGTAGCGGCGGGCTTTAGCCTGACGAAGAGAACTGGTTCGTCAGGCTAAAGCCCGCCGCTACCGAAATGTGGACCACGATGATGTATCTCTGTCGTACGGAGGAGAAGCGCGATGAAATGGGAACGATGTGGCTCGGGTATCCTGCTTGTCCTGCTTGCGGTCGCGCTCGTGGCATGCGGCGGGGGAAGTAGCCCGGCGAGTACACCGACCGCGATCGCGAGCGCCGCAACGACCGCAACAACCGCAGCAACTGCGGTTGCGCCGACAGCGACCAGTGCCTCGGTCGTGAGCGCGACGACTGCGCCGACCAACACGGTCGCGCCCACACGGCCGGTCGCCGCGCAGACGCGGGCGGCGGGAAGTGCGGCGGCACGCGGGACTGTTCGTCCGAATGGCAGCGCCGTTGCGTCCTCTCCCGCTGCGTCCGCGCTTGGGCAGGCGCTTACGGGGCACACCGCGCCCGTCTTCTCGGTCGCCTTCAGCCCGGATGGTAAGACGGTCGCGACGGCAAGCGGCGACAAGACGATCAAACTCTGGGACGCCGCGACCCGCAAGGAGTTGAAAACGCTGGTGGGCCACACCGACGCGGTCATCGCCGTCGCCTTCACCCCGGATGGCAAGACCCTCGCCAGCGGCAGCGCGGACAAGACGATCAAACTCTGGGATATCGCGTCAGGCAAGGAAGCGGCGACACTTAAGGGACATACGGAGTCGGTCTTCTCCGTCGCCTTCAGCCCCGATGGCAAGATGCTGGTCAGTGGCAGTGTTGATATGACCGTCAGACTATGGGATGTGGCGACTGGGAACGCCGTGAAGACCCTGACCAGCCATACCGGCAAAGTCCGGTCAGTCGTCTTTAGCCCGGATGGGAAAACCGTCGCGAGCGGCAGCGACGACCGGTCGGTCAAACTGTGGGATGTTGTGGCGGGGAAGGAAGTGCGGACGTTCGGCAATCAGCCGCGCGCGATTCTTTCCGTCGCCTTCGATCCAGCGGGCAAGACCGTCGCGGCGGGGAGTTTTGCCGCGATCACCCTCTGGGATGTCACGACCGGCAGCGTAGTGAAGACGCTGAAAGGCGACCAGAGCATCTACACCGTCGCCTTCAGCCCGGACGGCAAGACGCTGGCGAGTGGCGGCACGGCGGTCGAACTCTGGAACCTCGGCTCCGGCCAGCCGCTCAAGGATCTCGGCGCACAGCCCGCCATTGTCAATGCCGTCGCCTTCAGTCCAGACGGCAAAACCCTCGCCAGCGGCAGCGACGACAAAACTGCCAAACTCCTGAACATCGCCGCCATCGTCAAGTGACCTTTCGGTAGCGTAGGCTTCAGCCTACGCTACCGTGAATACTCTGCTACAGTTGATGGATCGAGGCATCGCGGCCGATCTCTCAAGCCAAGGAGCAGCGCGCATGAAGGATGTGAGACGGCAGCCGCTGGCGGACCTCCTCGCGGGGTTGCCGCCGCCGCCCGATGAAGCGCCGCTCCTCGCCGCGATCCGAGCGCGGCTTGCCACCGACCCGCGCACCGTCGTCGTCCTTGATGACGACCCGACCGGCACGCAGACCGTCTATGACCTTTCCGTCTATACGCAGTGGGACGTGGGGACACTGACCAACGCCTTCCGGTCGGATGGCACGGGGTTTTATCTGCTCACCAATAGCCGTAGCATGACCGAGCGCGCTGCAGTGTCGCTCAACCGCGAGATCGCGGCGCATCTGCGGGCTGCGTCAGCCCGGATCGGGCGGCCATTCACCGTCATCAGCCGGAGCGATTCGACGCTGCGCGGCCATTTTCCCGCCGAAACCGATGCGCTGATTGGACCGGATGATACCCCGCCGCAGGTCGTCCTCGCGCCTTTTTTCGCGGAAGGGAAGCGGATCACGGTCGGCGATGTCCACTGGGTGCATGACGGCGAAATGGCCGTGCCCGTCGGCGAGACGGAGTTCGCGCGGGACGCCACCTTCGGCTTCGCGGCCTCCGACCTGCGCGATTGGGTGGTCGAAAAATCCGGTGGTCGCTGGACGCGTGACGCGGTCGCCGCCCTCTCGCTCGCGACGATCCGGCAAGGTGCAGACGCCATTGCGGCGTGGCTACTGGCAGCGACACAGCCCGTCATTGTCATCAACAGCGCGGCGGATGGCGACATGGCTGCCGCCGTCCTCGGCATGCTGAAAGCGGAGGCGGCAGGGCGGCGGTATCTCTGCCGAACGGCGGCTGCGTTCGTCCGCGCCCGGTTCGGCCTGCCGCGCCGCCCGCTTCTCGCGCCCGCCGACATGGTACACGGCTCCGGTCCCGGCCTCGTCGTCGTCGGCTCCCATGTGCCCCGCAGCACGGCGCAACTGGAACAGGCGCGGGCAGTGCCGAACGCGCGGGCAATCGAAGCGCCCGCCGCCGCGCTGCTCGATGGCCGCCGTGACGCCGCGATCCGGTCGGCGATTGATGCGGTTAATGCCGCATGGAGCGAAGGCGCGGACGCGCTCCTCTTCACGAGCCGGACGCTTCTGCAAAGCACGATGGACGAGGTGGCGAATCTCTCTATCGGGCAGCAGATTTCGTCCGCGCTCGTCGCCATCGTGCGGGGGCTGGTGCGCGAACCGGCGTGGGTAATCGCCAAGGGCGGCATCACCTCCAGCGACATGGCGACCGAGGCGCTCGGCATCCGCCACGCGACGGTGCTTGGCGCGCTAATCCCCGGCGTGCCCGTCTGGCGGGCGGTGGAATCGGAGCGCTGGCCGGACGTGCCACTCGTTATTTTCCCCGGTAACGTCGGCACGGAGGACGATCTCGCCCGCGCAATGATCGCGCTGCACGCGGCAGCGAGCGACGAGCAATGAGGAATTCGGAGTTCGATGTTCAGAGTGGTTCTTCGAACTTCGAATTCCGAACTTCCGGCATGTCTCACGCCGATTTCAGGCCGGTGTACACGACTTCGAACAGGATGCGATCCGGTGACGCGAACATCACCTGGTAATAGGTCTGCGCGTCACTCTGGGCAAACTCCGGGCGGTGTCGTGGTGTCTCAAAGAGCAGGGCCACTCCCCGTTCCGTGAGATCCGCCGCGATGGCGTCAACGTCCGCTTGCAACTCCGCGCCGATGGCGAGGTGTTTCATCCCCAGCCCATCGTATGTCGTACATTACCTCTTTGACCGCGCCGATGAACCAGAGGCTGTCATCGCTCGCGCCCGTCACGCCGAGCATCCCTTCGTTCTCAAAGAGATTCCAGGCGTTAAAGTGCGAGACCCCGATAGCCTCTGCCCCATTCCGTCTACCATCACCTTGCGGCTTCGGTATTCGGCTGGTTGCGTTGGTCATCGGGACCTCACAATCATGAATATACAGGATGTATGGACGTTTGTCAACAGGTTGAATGGGTTCAGTACGTCCGCTACGGATGGATGCCGAACTGTGCGGCGAGGAACTCGACCGGGGTGCGCATCCCGAGGCTCTG
>JAABUJ010003403.1_pt1 | contig 17923 bp, 16 predicted proteins | sample 5559131 | NCBI WGS metagenome assembly JAABUJ01 (sample SAMN10711875, study PRJNA513366) | rock metagenome | isolation source: Antarctica rocks | place: Antarctica: Victoria Land, Mt New Zealand nord | collected 2016-01-07 | reverse complement strand
GCATCGTAAGATTCCAACAACTTCCTGCGAAGATCATTGCTGTAAGGACGAGCCATTCATCCAGCTTCCAAGAACAAAAGCTGGCTGGAAAGAATCTAGGCGTATACCATCGGCTAATCAGCTCTAACCCCGCCCAGACAAGCGGGTGCCCCATGTCTCGCTTCTGAGACATGGGGTTTACGATGGGGGGCCAACATGCCCACGGGACTAGCAGCGTCCGTTCTGGCAGGCACGGTATTACGACTTCAACGTGTACACCCCGCGCAAACGCAGCGAGAAGATTGAGTATATGCACCAGAATCCGGTAAGGAGAGGTCTGGTGAAGGAACCGGCGGACTGGTTATGGTCAAGCTATGGCCACTATCAGGCGGGAGAACGTGCAACAGTAGAAATCGAGTCGGAGTGGACGGCGGCGAAAAGGTCGCGGAAGGCGCGTAAACCCATGTCTCAGAAGCGAGACATGGGGCACCCACCCGCATTGGTCGGAACAAATTCAGACCAGGGCCACCCGCCTGATTACCGGGGAAGGGGCTTACACCTCGCCAGCATGCTCCGGCGTTGCCATCCAACACGATCCGACTTCGAGGAGGTATCTGGCCGAGACCAGCTTGTCGCACCCTAGTTCAGAATGTTCTCTTCACTATTGCGCAGCCGCACCACACGATCCACCGCATAAGGAGCACGCCGGTCCGCAGTATGGAAGTGCCGCACCTGGAGTTCGCCCAGCAGGCCGATGCCCATCATTTGAATCCCGCCAAGGATCAGCACCGCGCCAATAATGAACAGCGGTGCATGCTCGTCGGTCAGGTTGCTGTGCGGCATTATGATCTTCAGCACCAGTAGCCAAAGCGCAATCAACCCGCCAGTCAGCACGCCCGAAGCCCCGATGGACCCGAAGAAATGCAGCGGGCGCGTCATGTACTTCAGCAGAAACCGGATCGTCAGCAGGTCGAAGAACACTCGGAACGTCCGCCCAATCCCGTAATGGGACTTGCCCGCCGTCCGCGCCGGATTCGAAATCGGAATCTCGACAATCGAAGCTCCATACCAGCTCGCCAGCGCGGGAATGAAGCGGTGCATCTCGCCATACAGCGGAATCGACTGAATGACCTCGCGCCGGTACGCCTTGAAGGTCGTCCCGAAGTCGTGAATATCCACGCCAGAGAGCGTCGCCATCAACCAGTTCGCAATCCGGCTCGGGATCCTGCGCATAACAAAGTTATCGCCGCGCTGCGAGCGCCATCCGCTCACCACATCGTAGCCTTCTTCGAGCTTGGCCAGAAAGTTTGGGACCTCGAGCGGATCGTGCTGTAGATCGCCATCCATGGCCAGCACATACTCACCCTGCGCGTGATCGAATCCCGCTGCCAGCGCCGAGGTTTGCCCGAAGTTCCGCCGCAGCTTCACCACCAGCACACGCGAATCCACCGCCGCAATCTCTTCGAGCAGCCTGTACGTGCGGTCGCGGCTGCCGTCGTCCACAAAGACCAGTTCGAAACGGTCGCGGCTCTCCGCCATCACATGCTCCATCACTGCCTTCAGGCGGTCGTAGAGCGTGGTGACGTTGTCCTCTTCATTGTGAAACGGCACGACGATGGAATATTTCAGCACGATCTCATGATACCGCGTCGAGCGAAACCGACGCTATCCCGTGACTTCACAACGTCAGGAAAGCGGAATCACCGCCACCCGGCGAATCTCCTCCAGCAGAAACGATTCACCCGTCGCGTTCTTCGCCACAAACGCACCGTCCGGCTCGCGTTCAACCCGAAGCAGCAGCACATCCGGCGTAGGCGGCTCATCCACCACGATCACGACTTCGGCAAAGAACTGCTCACCCGTCGTGAGTTCAACGGCCAGCACGCGATCCACCGAAACCTTCAGCAGCGCAACATCATCCGGGCTCAAGCACCGCTCCTTTACTGCGCACTCCGCAGCGGAGCCAGAAAGTTGACGGTCGAACGCAGCACAACCTGGTCCCGCTGGTTCAACGCGCGAGTCGTCGTCCGCACGATGCCATAATTCTGCCGCGAGGTCGATTTCCGCACGCCCACAACCTCAATCTCGGTGCGCAAAACATCGCCAGGACGCACCGGTTCGGTCCAGCGCATCTCCTCTACGCCTGCGCCGATCATGCCGCCAAACACCTTGATGGACTGCACGCGCAGACGCATCACAACCGCCGCCGTCAGCCAGCCTGAAGCCGCCAGACCTTTGAAGAACGAGCCCTCGCCGGCGGCTTCATCCAGGTGAAAGGGTTGCGGGTCGTACTTCTGTCCGAACTCCTTGATCTCTTCCGCAGACACCTTGGCCGAGCCCTCCGACAGAAAGCGCTGGCCGATATAAAAATCCTCAAAGTACAGCTCTTGCGACATGGGGCAATTCCTCTGGCTCAAGACCGCGTCTGCGGCAGGGCACACAGTAAAGTCTAGCGCGGTCTGTGGCAGCGCGCACCGCACGCTCAGTCATAGCGATAAAATCCGCGCCCGGACTTGCGTCCCAGCCACCCGGCATCCACCATCCGGACCAGCAATGGACATGGGTTGTACTTCGGATTGCCGAGCCCATCCACCAGCACCCGCATGATGTCCACGCAGACATCGAGCCCGATAAAGTCGGCCAGCGTCAGAGGACCCATCGGGTGGGCCATGCCCTCGCGAAAGATTGCATCCACAGCCTCAGCCGTCGCTATACCTTCCATCACGGCGAAACAGGCCTCATTGATCAACGGCATCAGCACGCGATTCGAAACAAATCCAGCCGCGTCGTTCACCTCAACCGGCAACTTGCCAATCCGGGTGGAAAGTCCTTGCACAAAGTCGAACGTAGCCTGCGAGGTCTGGAGCCCGCGGATCACTTCCACCAGCCGCATCACCGGGACCGGGTTGAAGAAGTGCATCCCAATCACCTGCTGCGGACGTTGTGTCTGCGCGGCAAGCTTGGTGATCGAAATTGAACTCGTGTTGGTGGCCAGAATGGTTTCTGACGGGAGCATGGCATCCAGCTGCGAAAAGATCTTCGACTTGATCTCGAACCGCTCCGTGGCCGCTTCAATCACCAGCTCGGCGCGGCTCTCCCCGACAGCCTCAAGCGTCGTCGCAGGCATGATCCGCGCCCGAGCCGCATGTGCTTCATCCTGCGTCAGCTTCCCTTTTGAAACTTCGCGCGCCAGGTTCTTGTCGATGGTCGCAAGGCCCTTATCAAGTGCCTCTTGCGAGAGATCGATCAGCTGGACTGAACATCCTGAACGTGCGAACACGTGCGCAATGCCGTTGCCCATCGTCCCTGCCCCAACCACCGCAACCCGCGTCGTCACACCCGCCGCATCACTCATAGAAAACCGAGTGTAGTGGAGTACGGGTGGCTTAGGAAAGCAGAACAGCAACAGCGCCGCTCTGCTCGCGATCTTTGCGGATAGAAGCGCATCACATTCGCCATTGCGCTAGCTACGCGCAGTGAGAGAGCATGACGCAGAGAAAGGATGTCGGCCGGATGCTAGGGAAACAATTTCAAAGCCATCAGCAGCCGATCCAGCCGCACGTCGCTGAGAATCATCCGCTGCACTGTCCGGCTCAGGGCTCGCACGCGTGAACCGCATCCTTCAAGGCGAAAATCTATCCCTCCTGCGCACTCTGCCTACGGAGTCCGCCGATCTCATCTACATCGATCCTCCGTTCAACACAGGCCGGCGCCAGAGCCGGCCGCAACTCAAAACTGTTCGCGATCAGGAGGGAGATCGCGTCGGCTTCCAGGGTCTTCGCTATCGCACCGTACGCTCTGAACAGCCGCCCACCGGCTACGTTGACAGCTTCGACGATTACCTCGGCTTTCTGCGGCCGAGGCTTGAAGAGGCCCACCGCATCCTCAACGCGACGGGTTCCCTGTTTGTTCACCTTGATCCGCGCGAGGTCCACTACATCAAAGTGATGCTCGATGAAATCTTTGGCCGCGCCTGCTTCCAGAACGAGATCATCTGGGCCTACGACTACGGCGCACGCGCGACCAAGCGCTGGCCCGCCAAGCACGACAACGTCCTTTGGTACACGCGAGACCCCGAGCGCTACACCTTCAACCTCGAAGCCTCCGACCGCATCCCTTACATGGCGCCCAAGCTAGTCGGTCCGCACAAGGCCGCGCGCGGCAAAACTCCGACGGATGTATGGTGGCACACCATCGTTTCACCGACGGGCAAGGAGAAGACGGGCTACGCGACCCAGAAACCGCTCGGCATTCTCGAACGAATCATCCGCGTTCATTCGCGCAAGGGCGATTGCGTGCTCGATTTTTTTGCCGGCAGCGGAACAACAGGGGTCGCCGCCCAGCGCAACGCACGCGAGTTTCTCCTGATCGACGAAAACCCTCAAGCCATCCACACCATGGAACAGCGCCTTAACCTCAAGGCCGAAACTTTTCCATCCAGCTAAAATGTTTCCATGCGGAACCTGGTCATGCGTCTGTTGCTCGCAGCACTTTGCCTTGGCGGAATGGCCGACAGTATCCTCGCCCTGCACGTTCATTACATGGACCCATCGCAGCAGCCGCCGTGTGCGGTCAGTGAGCATTGGGACTGCGGTACCGTCAATCACTCGCGCTTCGCCGTCTTCCCGCCACGTTCCTTTGACGAAGCACCGGACAGCACGAAATTGCATATCCCGGTCGCCACCATCGGGATAGCCGGGTATGCAGTCATGCTGGTCCTCGCACTCCTCGGACGCTGGTGGGCGCTGCTGCAAATGGCGGAGATTGGCTTCGGCGCTGCGTGCTTCCTCAGTTATCTCGAAGCCTTCGTCCTCCAGAAATGGTGCATTTACTGCGTCTGGTCGCAAGGCATTGTCACGGCCCTCGTCCTCACCACGATCCTCGCTTTGATCCTACGAAAACGTGCTGGACATCGCATGGACGTTCCCGCCCCCGCCGCAACCCGTGCAATTTAGCCCTTAGAGCCCGTTTAGAAACTCCGAGGATGTCCTGCCGGACGGGCCCACTACGCGTGGCGCGGTCACTCGTGACGCGTATCCCTAGTCGTGGACGGAAAACTTCGTGCGTCCCCCGTTGGTCGACGCGAAAAATTGGGTTTGCGACCATCGGAGCACCACGCGTAGCTGATCCCCACAAGTGGCGCCCGCCCGGCGTTAGGGCAAACGTCGGGCAGGATAGTATCCAAACAGGTTCTTACACCCTATCCTCTCGCGTCCGTTCTCTGCGTCCTCTGCGCTCTGCCGTTGCCTTTCGTCCCGTCCACCAGAGCCAGCCCAGGCGTAAACTGGACGCATGGGAATCAGCCGTCAACAAGCCCTCGATTGCTTCGCCTCCGACGACCTGATCGGCATCGGCATGGAAGCCGACGCGGTGCGCCGCGCGCTCCATCCCGATGGTGTGGTCAGCTACGTCATCGACCGCAACATCAACTACACCAACTTCTGCACCGAGTACTGCACCTTCTGTGCTTTCTACAGACCGCTGAAGGGCAAGCTCGCCGCGGAAGGCTACATTTTAGAATTTGAACAAATCTACGACAAGATCCGCGAAACCGAAGAGATGGGTGGTACCGGCGTGCTGATGCAGGGCGGCATTCACCCGGACCTCAAGATTGATTGGTTCGAAGCTCTCTTTACGGGCATCAAGCAGCGCTTCCCCGGCATCTGGCTGCACTGCCTTTCCGCTTCCGAAATTCTTGCCATCGCCGAGTATTCCGAACTCGACCTGCGCACCACTATCGTGCGCCTGCGCGATGCCGGTCTCGACTCGATCCCCGGTGGCGGCGCGGAGATCCTTGACGATGAAGTTCGCTTCAAAATTGCCCGCCTCAAGTGCCGCACCGAAGACTGGCTCAGCGTCCACCGGACAGCCCATGCGTTAGGAATGCGCACTACGGCCACCATGATGTTCGGCGTGGGCGAGACGATGGAACACCGCGTCAATCACTTCGAAGTTGTGCGGCGTCTTCAGGAAGAGACCGGCGGCTTCACGGCTTTCATCCCCTGGAGTTTCCAGCCCAACAACACGGCCCTTGGTGGCCGAGGCTGGGATGAGGCTACTTCCGTCGAATACCTCAAAACGCTGGCCATCTCCCGCATGTATCTCGACAACATCGAAAACGTACAGGCCAGCTGGGTCACACAAGGACTCAAAGTTCTACAGATGGGCTTGCGCTTCGGCGGCAACGATGTAGGGTCCGTCATGCTCGAAGAAAATGTAGTCCGCGCCGCCGGTACCGCCAACTGCACGACGGAAGAGGAGCTGCGCCGCATCATCCGCGACGCAGGCTTCCGCCCAGTCCAGCGCGACACCCTTTACCGCACCCTCTTTCTCAACTAATTTCCGGAATCATTCGTCCCTGAATTATTCTGGGAAGAATCTAAGTCAGGAGGCGGCGACCATGGACAACTTACCGGAGCCTGAAATCTACACTCCCGAGCGCCTCGCGGAGTTCCTGCTGAATAATTCGCTCTCCGAAGAGGAATACCGCCGCAACCTGCGTGAAGTTATCTCTTTGGGCGTTGATCCATTAAGCATCGATCCCGCTTATCTCGACCGTGGAGAGCCGTGGGCCAGGGCCGAACAGCACCAGGACATCCTGCAGGTGCGGCGCACTTCGTGACCAGCGCTCTGCGCGTCTTTGTCGATTCCAACGTCCTGCTCTCCGCCACCCGAACAGAAGGCAGCAATCTGCGTCTGTTATGGACGCTCCAAGGTGTAGAGATTCTCATCTCGCGATACGTCATCGAAGAGGTACGACGGCATCTCGTCCGCTCAGATCAGCGCGCGCGACTTTGGAAGGCCCTCTATAAAAGTCACCTCGTTCCTGATGGGGAAGAGGTTGTGCTCCCTGAACTCATCAATCTTCCTGACAAGGACATCCCCGTGCTCCAGGCGGCGGTCGCCGGCAAAGCGAATCTGCTCATCACCGGCGATTTCAGACACTTCGGACCCCTCTTCGACTCCACAATAGCCGGTGTCCGCATCGAATCCACCAGCGTCTTCGAAGCGCGCTATCCTGCCATTTTCTCTTCCCGGGGCATCGCAGGATGATTTCGCAACTCCTTCCCCCAGACATGCTAATTTCGTTCGCCACGCTCGCTCTGCTTTTGCCTCCCCAGGGCGTCGCTCACTACTGGAAGACACACTACGCTGACGCGACCTTTCAGCACATCTACCGCCTCACCCCGTTCGATATCGCCCTTCTAACTCCGTACTTCATCGTCATGATTATTCTGGCGTTCTACGGAATCCATCGATACCAGCTCGTCTGGCTCTACTTCCGCAACAAAAAAAATGCACCGCGCTGGGACCAGCCGCCCGCCCGCTTCCCTGAGGGCGAACTTCCCTTCCTCACCATTCAGCTTCCCATCTTCAACGAGCAGTTCGTTATCGAGCGCCTGGTCGACGCCTGCTGCAAAATGGACTACCCCCGCGACCGTTTCGAAATTCAAGTCCTCGACGACTCCACGGACGAATCCACCCTGGTTGCGCAGGAGATCGTTGCGCGCTACGCCGCCGGGACCGCCGGACTTGCGCCGCAGCCCATCTCCTATCACCACCGCACCAACCGCCACGGCTACAAAGCCGGTGCGCTCGATGCGGGCCTAAACTCCGCACGCGGTGAGTTCGTCGCGATCTTCGACGCCGACTTCGTGCCGCCGCGCGATTGGGCCATGAAGGTAATACACCACTTCGCCGAGCCGGAGATCGGCATGGTGCAGACGCGCTGGACGCACCTGAATCGCAACTACTCCTTCCTCACTCGCGTCGAGGCAATTCTGCTCGACGGACACTTCGTCCTCGAACACGGCGGACGTTCCCGCGCAGGCGTCTTCTTCAACTTCAACGGCACCGCCGGCATGTGGCGCAAGCGCGTCATCGGCGAAGCCGGTGGATGGCAGCACGACACCCTCACCGAAGACACCGACCTCAGCTACCGCGCGCAACTCATCGGCTGGCGATTCAAATACCTGCAGGACGTCGAATGCCCCGCCGAGCTTCCCATCGAGATGACTGCCTTTAAAACTCAGCAGGCACGCTGGGCCAAGGGACTCATCCAGACCGCCAAAAAGATTCTTCCCCGCCTTCTGAAATCTGAAGCGAACTGGCACGAAAAACTCGAGGCCTTCTACCACCTCACCGCCAACATCAGCTACCCCCTGATGATCGTCTTATCCGTACTGCTGCTACCCGCGATGATTATCCGCTCCTACCAGGGCTGGATTCAGATGCTGCTCATCGACTTCCCTCTTTTCATCGCCTCCACCATGTCGGTTTCGACCTTCTACATGGTGTCGCAAAAAGAGCTTTACCCGGGCCGCTGGCACAGGCAGTTGATGTATGTTCCGTTCCTGCTCGCGCTCGGCGGCATCGGCCTCACTATCACCAACACGAAAGCCGTGCTCGAAGCGCTCTTCGGCATCAAGAGTGCCTTTGCGCGCACCCCGAAGTTTGCAGTGAAGAAAAAGGGTGAACGCAGCCAGGCACAGAAATATCGCCAACGTCTAGGCATCGTCCCTTGGATAGAACTCGCGATCGGCAGCTACTTCGCCGTCACGGTCTGGTACGCCTTCTCAACCGAAAACTACTTCACCATCCCATTCCTCATCCTCTTCGTCTTCGGCTATTGGTACACGGGACTTCTGAGCCTCCTCCAGGGCCGCTTCGAACGCAACGCAACCGGCAGTTCCGCCCATGAAAAACCCTTTCCAGTCGGCGTCTAGTCTTCCGCATTCAAAACACGTCCTGGCTTCTTCACATCGATGTGGCCGTAATAGCGAAATTCGACGCCAATAGTGAAATTCGACCCCGCCCCGTGTCAGATCAAAACGCAGCAGAGCCGGATTGAACGGAGAACTGGCCTTGGGATTGGAGCCCGTCATTCGGTTTGCAAACCTGCCGCAATGCATTGACCTGGATCAGTAAAGCCACTCTGAGACGTTCCCTGTCGCGCCGACACAGGGAGAGTTGAAGATCGAATTGACGACGCCGAGAGCAGAGCGAACGGGAAACCAAGCATTACGTGGCGATGCCGTGCAATCGGCCACCTGTGCCTACCTCGCTGCACTCACCCTTGGCGGTCTGCTCCTGCGACCGTTCTTCGGCTTGCGTTGGCTTGACCCTGTCGCCGCTCTCGCAGCCGTGCCAATCCTGATCGTGGAAGCCAGAAGGGCTCGGCAGGGCAGGTCTGTACCTGCTGCAACTGAAGTCGCTACCCGGCATGCTCGTTATCGATAGAGTCGAGCATCTCTGGGCAAATTAGCAGCCGCAGCCCGCAACCTATCCGACTTTGCATCTCATGGTCTTTAAGGCGGATTTGCAGATGGTGTAGAGAACCGGTAACAGCAAGAACAAACGCAGATTCCCTTCGGGAATGACAACCAGAGCATGAAGTAGTCTTTCTACATCCACTTACTACCTCGTGGAAAACGATCTGCATTCCTGTAGAGTCATCATTCTGAACGTAGTGAAGAATCCCTGTATTTACCAAAGCCGCAACGCTGTACACCATTACAAAATCAGCTATAAAGGTTGCCAATGGCACGTTCCAGCGCATCACGGGAAACTTCGCGGCTCCTCACGTTAGTTGCCGCAGTCGTAATAGTAGCCGCGCTTTATCTAGCGAAGGCTGTTCTGGTCCCGCTGGCGCTAGCCCTGCTGTTTGCGTTCCTGCTCTCGTCAGTGGTGGCGTTTCTGCAAAAGCTTCGCCTGCCCCGAGTCATGGCCGTACTCATTACCATTCTCACTGTCTTCGCTCTGCTGGGAGCGATCGGATGGACAGTCTCCCGCCAGCTTCTTGACATTACCCATGAACTGCCGTCTTACACGCATAATATTAAAGAAAAAGTTCAGCAATACCACCACACCAGCGGGGAGCGACTCTCAACCATCGAGAAGGAATTCGGCAACATCGGCGAGCAACTCGGCGGCGGTACACCGAAAACCAACAATCAACGTCACAAGGCTGCCGGTTCATCCCCGCAGAGTCCGGTCGTGGTCAAAGAGGTGCAGTCGAGCAGCGGCCTTGCTGTCGGCTTTCTGCCCGGCGTGCTCAGTACCCTCATTGAGGTGCTGCTGATCGTGGTCTTCACTTTCTTCATGCTGTTGCAACAGGAAGATTTGCGCAACCGGCTCATCCGGCTAACTGGGCGGGGCGAGCTCAACCTCAAAACGCAGGCCATGAATGAAGCCAGCGAGAGGGTATCCCGCTACTTCCTCCTGCTGTTCGCCGTAAATGTGATCTACGGGATAATTATCTTTCTGGTTCTCCATTTCCTTGACCTTCCGCACGCTCTGCTTTTCGGGGCACTCACCGCTCTTCTCCGGTTCATCCCCTACATCGGCGCACCAATCGCCGGGCTGCTGCCCACCGCCATGGCGCTGGCCGTCTTCCCGGGATGGGAGCGGGCAGCCATCATCCTGGGCGTGTTCATCTTGATCGAGATCGTAACTGCCAACTATCTCGAACCGCGCCTCTATGGAAAACACACCGGGGTCTCACCCCTGGCCATTCTCGTCGCAGCAACTTTCTGGACACTGATCTGGGGTCCAATTGGTCTGCTGCTGTCGGTGCCGCTCACCGTCTGTATGGGGGTGCTTGGTTCGCATGTCCCCGGCCTGAAGTTCATGAATGTGCTGCTTGGCGATGAGCCTGTCCTGCAGCCTTCCGCTCACTTCTACCAACGCCTGCTTGCCAGCGACGCAGATGAGGCCCGAGAGGTCCTCGAGTGCTATCTCAAAGACCATCCGCTCGCAGACCTGTACGATTCCGTGGTGATTCCCGCGCTCGCGCTCGCCGAACACGATCGCAACGAAGAAGCTCTGGACAACTCAACCGTAGAGTTCATCGACCAGACAACGGCGGAGTTGGTGGAGGACCTGGGCTTCCACAACGAGAACGGCCATGGAACCCCGCCGTCTGACGAGGAGTCCGCCCCCTTGGTGCCCACGGCATCTTCCGGAGAGGCCTCCGCCACGCCTGCTCAGGCGCCCGCCAGAAACGTTCTCTGTGCATCCGTGCGCGACAATGCCGACGAGATTGCAGCCGTCATGCTGATGCAATTGCTCGAGCGGGGCGGGCATACTGCCCGCGCCCTGACCACCCGTAGACCGGCTGAGATTCTCGCCGAGGTCGCCGCGACAAAGCCAGACATAGTCTTCCTCTCCGCGATCCCTCCGTACTCCGTCTCGGTCGCGCGCAGCCTGTATCGCAAGCTGCGCGCCCAGGAGCCGCAATTGCCCATCGAGATCGGACTGTGGAAATACACCGGCGATGCGGCTCTTGCCGCAAAGCAGATTAGCCGCGGCGAAAGCGACCATCTCTGCACGACTTTGGCGCAGGCAGTGGCGCTGGTCGGGAGCGGCTCCTCCGCAGGAGCCAAAGCCGACGAGGACGCGAAGGACCGGAATGCAGTGATGAAAAAAGATAGCATTTATAGCTGATTTCATGATGGTGTACAGCGTTGCGACGTTCGGCGAATACAGGGATCCTTCACTGCGTTCAGGAGGACGACTCTACAGAAATGGAAAATTGGGTTTACAACAATCTAGTAAGTGGATGTAGCAAGGCTCTTCCGTATTCTGGTTGTCACCCCCGGAGGGAATCTGCGTTTGTTCTTGCTGTTCCGGTTGTCTACACCATCTGTAAATCCGCTTTAGTGACACTTTCTGACAGGCTCGGTAGAGCCCGTCATTCGAACTGAAAATTCGTACGCTCTCGCGTTTGGCGAGGTCGCGAATCTTGAACGAAGGGTCAGGGCCCAACCTGCGACGAATGCTCCAGTGCTCTTGAGGAGCTATCGGGTTGACTCAGCCCGAGCAGCTGGAACTCTCCCTCATAGCCCTCCATCTGCTCTTCGATCTCCATTGGGCTGTTCTGCGCGCGACGTAGGCTTGCATGCACGATGGACGTTATAAGGCCAAGGATCAAAACCCTGGTCAGCCTTTCCTCCAGGCTGTGTTCAAGATATAGAACCGAGTAGATGAATGGTGTGAGCGCACCGACATACAGCGTCAGCATAAGGGGAAAGTTTCCTTTTCCGGGCAGCCTGGGACGCGTGAATGGAATGTTCGGCCTGAAGAAAAACGCGTCTGTCAGAAGGATGCTGAGGCAGATGCCGCACACGACCTGCACGATCAGCTGCCTCGAATGGAAGCCTCCCATCTTACAAACGAACGCGATTGCGCAGGTCAGCGCAAGCGCTCCGAGCAAAGCCCACGTCCTGGCCGCTGCTGCACATGCCTCCTGATCGGCTGCGGTAATTCGAAAGACCCAGGAGGCTTTCAGTTCAAGAGGAAAGGCAAACGCTGTACGGACGCCGGCAACAAACCAGAACAGAAGGAGAGGGAGCATGGCATGCATGCCATAGATAGATAACCCCAGCTGAGTTGTGCTCCCTCCGAGCCGAAGCACAACCGCACAGGCGGTGGCCAGGGCCAAGCCAGCACCACCATAGACCGCCAAATACATCTGGTAGCGCGTGTTCCGTCGAATCGTTTGTCCAATGAGGTAGAAGACGGCGCGACCGGCAGGACGCCGAACGATGTGATGCGTTATCCAGGTAAGCGACCTCGGTGCAATCCTCGCTTTCTGTGGAGCTCCCTCCAACACTCCACGACGCATACGTGCCCAGGCAAGAGGATAGGTAGCGACCGCCACGATGCAAGCGGCCAGTGTGCCAAGCTCAGCTCTACGGGCGAGTGCCTGCGTAAATGCAGGTGCAGCATCGCCGTTCAAGAGCCGCTGGTACAGGCCTAGGAACCAGAAGGGCGGAACCCAGCCGGCCGGGCCAAGCGGATAGGGGAAGAGCAGCTGCATCCGGTCGCCGTACGTGACGTAGTGCAAAAGCATCAGGAGAAATGCTGCCATGGACACCATCTGCACTATGGGCGACGCGATCCGAAATCGAGCCTGGTCCAGGACGCAAAGCAGCAGCCCGTTCACAGCCAGCACGCCCGCCGCAGCGAAGACTCCTGCCAGGGTTACGGCCACACCATGTGCATACAAATGGCGCAACAGATTCCCTCTGGCCACGGCTGGATAGAGCAATGTTCCAAAGACGTTCGATCCGAATAGGAACAACAACAGGAAGCCGATGAGAGCACACCCTTTGGCTGTGAGCGTCTGCAAAGGCTTGAGCGGTAAAGGTGACAGGACAAGGAAGTCGATACGGTCTGGAAAGAGCATTTCCCCGGAAAACGTCGTCACTGCTCCCATCGTCACGAACGAAAACATCACGAAGAAGTATTGATCCTCGATCGTTCCCCAGACCGACCTCCCCGGATAATGTGTCTGCAGAAAGAAGGCAAACATCAGCCCTGGAGCGGCCACTGCAGAGATTGCACGAACGACAGTGGTCAGGGTATCTCCGTCGACCTGCACTGTGTCGTTGTCGAAGAAGCGTCGAAAGAAATGCTCGATCAGTCTACGGGTGGTCGATGGAGCGTCACGCATAGGTCTCCTTCATCACGTCCACCGCCTGTTGAGCAACTTGCGCCGTATCCGTTTGTTGGACCAATTGAGCGAAGACGCTTTCGAGCGTAGGCAGCTTGAGGAGGCGGGTTAGCTCTTGCGGCGCAGCGTCGGCTACCACCTTGCCTTTAGCCAACACGATCACGCGATTGCAGACCCGTTCCACCACCTCAAGTACATGCGAGATATAGAGCACAGCCTTTCCTTCACGCGCGAAGAGGAGAAGCAGATCCTTGAACAGTCGAGCCGAAACGGCATCAAGCCCGGAGAGCGGCTCATCGAAGACAATCAGTTGAGGATCGTGGAGCAACGCAGCCGCAATTAAAACGCGCTGCCTCATTCCTTTCGAGTAGTCGGAGAGCGCAGAGTACTGGGCGGCTTCGAGAGAGAAGAGCTGCAGAAAAGTTCGAGCCTTGTGCTCGATTAACTTCTCCGGCATCCCTCTCAGCCGTCCAATGAGCTGCAGGTACTCCAATCCCGAAAGATGAGAGTAGACATGCGCTTCTTCGGGTACATACCCCAGGGTGCGCCGGTACACTGCCAGGTCTTCGTGAATGTCGCGTCCGGCGAAGAGGACCTTGCCCCTGGTCGGCTGAATCATGCCGATGACCATCTTTACCGTGGTGGACTTCCCTGACCCGTTTGGCCCGAGGTAGCCCAGGATCTCTCCCTCGCGTAGAAGGAAGCTCACGTCTTCAACTGCCGGTATTCCCCGGTATCTCTTTGAGACGTGCCTGAGTTCCAGCATTAGGATTCTCCTTGGTAGCTATGTAGCGTACTATCCACGTTCCACTGCGTGCTAGCATACTACATAGCTCATGGACACACCCCGGCTCTCTCACAGTGCGGCTCTGATCCTGAAGGCGCTCACCCTCGGCTTTTGTTTCGGCCTTGAGGTGATGGAGGTGACGGGTCTGCCCAGCGGCACCGTTTATCCAGCACTACGCCGTTTAGAACGGGATCTGCTGGTGGACTCGAAGTGGGAACCGGAGTGCGAGGCCATCGCAAAGCAGCGGCCTGCGCGACGTTATTACGAGGTCACGGAAGCGGGCAAAGCCGCTGCCCAGAGTGCCACGGCGCGCTACCCTCTCCTTGCGCGGCTTGCTCCGGAGAGGTCCATATGAGCCCAAAGCTCCACCTGCAGCTGCTTCCGTTTGAACGCAAACTCCTGCGAGCTGCGGGCCGGTTCGTGCCTTGCGCAGAGCGCGAAGAGTGGCGTCGCTCCTGGACTGCGGAGCTGTGGCACATTCGCAATTTAGGCCAGGGGACGCGCCGGAGGTTCTCCCGTTCCGGCGATCTCCTACCTGGCCTCATCCGGGATGCTCTCTGGCTCCGAACGGAAAGTTGGAGCCGCGCCCTTCGCGGCACTGCTTTGATTTGCCTGCTGGCACTCCTAGGCTTGTGCGCGCTCTCCGCCTTGGGTGGCGTAGTCCTTCACGGAAGTTCTGGAGCTTTCCTGGATGCTGTTACGCGCCAGTGCGGCCGATTCATCTTCGCATCGCCACAGGTTCTCTTTGTCGCCTGCGTCGTAGCCCCGAGCCCGCCCACGGAAGGCGGGGGCCGGGGAAAAGCTTTCTTCTGGGTTAGGCGGCAGATGTTCTTCAACGCCAAAGCCGCACTCCTTCTGTTACTTGCCTTTTTGCTGAGCGGCGATCTCTGTGTGCCGCTCTCCTTGGAACTCCCGACCACAGCGGAGTACGTTCAGGTATTGCTCTTTGTGGCTCTTGGACTAGCCGCACTTCGCTGGGCCTTCCACGATCAAGGCCAGCGTTGCAACGAATGTTTGGCCCTGCTCGCGGCACCGGCCCGTGTGGGCCGGCCCTCTCGCAATCTTCTTGAATGGAACGGCACCGAATTGCCCTGTAGGCATGGACATGGCCTGCTCAGCATTCCGGAACTCGAAACCAGTTGGCACCGATCGAGCGAATGGACGCGCAGCCGCCCTGGTGTTGACCAAAGGGCCAGCACTTAGGGCTTTGACCAGTGCAAGCAGCCCGGATGAACGTGCCCTATCCAGCAGCTAAAATCGCCAACCCAACGGAGCAGGAGGAAGAAATGCAGTGGACAGTTCAGCGCTTTCACATTCGCCCGGGGGGGTGCCTGATCGGTACCCGTCGCGATACTGCTCACAACAATTGCTAACCAAGAAGAAGATGTTAGGTGGGTGGCATCCATTTCTCGAGCGGTGTGTTTCGTCGGTACCTCGACACTGTCCACGCACCGTCGCTGCTAGCTTATTTCATGCGCGGAACAACTTCGCACCGCAGGATTCCCGCACAACCGTATGGGTCTGCAGCAGAACATCGCGGATCGGCAGGTGAGGACGAGCCAGACGCTACAGCATCACACCCAGAGCCGTTGCACCAATGTCAAAGCAGTTCTGATGCTGCGTTGTGAGGCACTCCGCTTGGGAAGGTCATCGGCACACGCATTCAGCTCGACCTTCGGGAAGTGTACTATTTGGAAGCAAATTGTTATGACATCTTTGGTCCCCGGCAGCTTTCCCTAGCCTCCTTTCGCTTGAACGCTCTGCTTTTCATTGGAGCAATCTGCATCGCCCCAACCCTGCACGCGCAAGCAACAACCAACGCTACAGCGGATAAGTCCTCCGCCGTCGCCGGGCAGCCAACGCCCGCACCGTCAGCAGACCTTACGGCTGTCGCACGCTTGATTGCACGCGGACTGAATGCAGAGGCGCTGGCGCAACTCGCCCAGTTCGGCACTATAACGCCCCCGCCGAGGGGATCGACCGCCGGCGCGGAATGGCACTCTATGCGCAGGGCAACCTGGTCGCAGAGGACCAGGCTTTCGCCAGCGCGATCCAACAGGACTCGGGGGACCGGCAAGCGGTTCAAATGCGTGGCATCACCTTGTTCCGCATCGGGCGGCCGGCTGTAGCCCTCCCTCTGCTTGAGTCGGTGCCGCCCGTGGCCTCCATCGCGACCAGCTCCGCGTGGTGAAGCTGGCAGAAGGCAGACAGCAGGGCGATGCCGGCCGGGTTGTTGGTGAAGGTGCTGGCGGCGCCATCCCGGCCGATCGAGGCCTGAAGGGATGCCGAGGAAATGTCCACTCCACAAATAATGCGCGTCACGGTAACCTTCCTTGTACGTGCGACTGAGTTGTCATGCGACTGTTCGGTCGTGCGTGACTTGGGCAGAGGTCCCCGGACTGAACGACGGAGAGCAATCACCACAGGATGAACGGGAACCTTCCGCCCGCGGGGGAGCCGGTCACTCGGGTTCCCCCACCGCAACAGTCAAACAGAACTCTGCCGCTATAAATACAGATACAAGGATGACGACTCTACAAAAATGGGAGTCGGGTCATAACAAAGTTAGTAAGTGGATGTAGAAAGGCCACTTCCGCGCTCTGGTTGTCATTCCCGAAGGGAATCTGCGTTTGTTCTTTCTCTTCCCATGTGGGCGTGGATGCGGGAAGCAAGCTGATCCACTCGGTCCAAGCCACGGCGGCCAACGTCGCCGACAGCCGGGTGATGGGCGCGCGCTCTTGCATGGCAACGAAACCGAAGTATGGGGCGACCAGGCGTACCAGGCCAGGCCGCGGTGCTGGCTGAACTTGCGCCCAAGGCTATCGACCGCACCAACTGTCGTTGGCGTACCAAGTCCTTCGAGTATCCCGAAGTGCGCGAAGCCAACCGCATCAAAAGCAAGATTCGGTCGCGCTCGAACATATTTTCGCGACCATGAAGCTCCAGTTCGGGTTCAGCAAGGTGCGCTTCCGCGGCCTAGCTAAAAACCTCCATCGGCTCCAAACCACCTGCGCACTCATCAATCTCTGCACCGCGCGCAAACCTCTGCTGGAAGGACTTGCGCAGAGCCGCGCCTGAAGACGCCCCAGGAGTCTTCAAACCAACCACAACACACCCACCAGACGCGCTTCGCCAGGAAAAACGAATCTAAACTCGCCTCCCCAACAAAATCCACCCTTAGTTCAGAGCATCCCTCTAAGGCACGGCCCGATGCGCACGTCGGTGGGCCGCTGGCTTGGCGGGCACCGATGAGGTCCAGGTCTGACCGCCGTGCCAGGTCCGAACCGCGTCCAGGTCGACGCGCAGGACTGACTCAGGCGCTTTCGCCTCTCGCGATGGCGGAAGCAGCAGGGAGGCTGGTAGACCGTCGCCGAACTGAGGCAAGCTGCGCGCCAGGTGCGCCAGGTGCGAACGCAGCAGAGGGCCAGTCAAGTGGAGCGTGGATCCGCTGCGATCGAAGTGGCCGCCCAACAGAGCTGGGCTGGTAGCGCCTAAATTGACAGGGAACGGAGCCAGCACAAGCTGGTCGACGCTCAATGTCGCAGAGATATCGGAGTTTACGAAGGTACGGGAGCCGTTCAGGCTCAGGCCTGCTCCTTTGATTCCCAGGGTTCCGGAAAAAGTTGGTGCAGAAATCACCGGAAGCGACGGTGGCGGCTTGCGCGCTCTGCGAGACGGTTTGCCAGCATGAGCAACGGGCG
>JAABUJ010003402.1_pt1 | contig 17925 bp, 20 predicted proteins | sample 5559131 | NCBI WGS metagenome assembly JAABUJ01 (sample SAMN10711875, study PRJNA513366) | rock metagenome | isolation source: Antarctica rocks | place: Antarctica: Victoria Land, Mt New Zealand nord | collected 2016-01-07 | reverse complement strand
ATCTTAAAGAAACAGATCATCATTGATATCTGTCAGAACACTGTCATATCAATTGAGATTCATTTACAAAGCAGCTTTATTAAACATATCATTCATGTCAAGTTCAACATAGTCATTTCATCACATATCAAACAGCCTATCTCAGTTCATCACATCAGGCATTTACCTGAACAAGACTTCTTATTTAAATCTAAAGACTCATCAAACTTAGTCTTATATGCTTATATGATTGATTTCAGCCTTTCTGTCATTATAACTCAAAACAAGTTGAATCAATCTATCAGCATAAGACACAATCAAAGGCTAGGGCATCTTACAGAATTGAACTATGAAGAATGTTATTATGTTGTCATCAACAAGTCTACACAGAACCTGATGATTCAAAGAAGTGCAGCCACACATTAAGTGATATGACTACATCATCTATGTCACATCACTATGACAGCAACAGTATCTAAACCTTCATATAAATCTGAAGAGTTCATCTTAATCTTGAAACCTGAGTTTAAATCAATGAAAACAGTTCTATTCACTGATGTCACAGTATATGAAGACATCACTATAATGAAAGTCTTATCTAAGATAGTAGACTGATTTTCTGCAGTATGAAAGAATTCAGACAAATTTGTGAATTTATTTATAAATAACTGAATGCAGATATCTCTTAAGTCAAATTGAAACAACAAGATGTTCAGAAAGGCTAGAATATATTCATTGAGTCTAAGAGATCATGAGATAGTGAACAAGACTTTTAATGAATTGCAGAAGCAGAACTGCATTGTCTGAACAGCATGAAAAATGCTGTTTAGCTATTCAGTCTTTGTGATATGAAAGACATTGAAAAATGACACACAGAAGAGCTGAATTATGATGAATATTCAGGGTCTCAATGCAGTCACTATACTGAATGCTTACTCACTATCATTGCAGATCAACATTACAGCTGCTGTTAAGAATGTCTTCTTTATCAGTGTAATGAATTGTGTCTTGTTCTTCTATCAGTAATGAGTTCACTCAGATAATAGACATAAATTCATTGTTGTTAGTCACTGAGAACAGAAGTCATTCAATGTGGCTGTGATGAGATTTAAGAATTCACTCATCTATGTTTAAAGACAGATTGATCATTTACTTTGACTCTTTTAAACATTTACTTGCATCTATGTAAATGACATCATCATTTACTTCAAAACCTTAAAGAAACACCTTCATCATCTGAGCACTATATTCAGTCTGTTTATCAAAAGAGACATATTCATTAAGCTCAGTAAAGTCTTTTTAAAATATCTCACTGTTCAGTTATTGAGGCAAAAGGTCAGCTCACTGAGACTGACTACAAATGAAAAAAAGCTCAAGGCAATTGTCTGTTTAACATTTCTGTGCACACTTAAGAAGCTAGAAACCTATCTAGAACTGATGAGACAACTTCATCAATTTGTATCACATTATGCTGTGATCATCAAGTCTCTTCAGAAGAGAAAGACAATCTTGTTGAAGCCTGTGTCTAAGACTGAAAATTCATGTAAGTCTTATGCCTCAAGAATCAGTCTAATGAAGTTAAATTCAGCTGAGATTGCCAGCTTCAAGACACTTCAATTACTTCTATTTAAATTCTCTTATCTCATTCATTTCAATTTAATTAAACACCTCTATATCAATCTGAACACATCTAAATTCTTTGGCTTTGATGTCATAATATATCACATCAAGAAAGAAGTTCATATCAATATAAAGAAAGATAACTCATCAATAGCAAAGATCTTTTCATCAAAATTATTTATACAACTCATTATGTTCCTGAGCAGGCTCCTTAAATCAGCTGAAACATACTATTGACTCACTGAGCTTGAGCTTGCTGACATGATTTGAATAATGCAAAAAGTCAGACATCTTATTGAATTGTTAAATCTACTCACTATTATTCATACAGATCATGAAGCAAATGTGAAAATAGTGAAACAGATCTTTCTATCAATGATGTTAATCAAAAAGCAAAATCTCTGCCTTATGTGTGCAAGCAAATATCTTCAGCACTTCAATCTGAACATACATCATAAGTCTGAAAAACAGCATATTGTGTCAGACATCTTGTCACAATTAGTCTCAACAATGCTGTCTGAGACTGATATGAAAGAGAGTAAATTAGACACTTTATTTGTGATGAACACTCTATTCATTGAGATATACATTAAAATGTTAAATGAATTTCAGAAATGCCTTATTCAAGACTATGATGAAGATTCAGCATGATGCTATACAATTAATGTTCTCAATAAAAATAAGAATAATGACAATGAGAATATTGTCAATCTTTCATTTAAATGAGACAGCAACAGTATTATATAACATCAAAGTCTCTTCACATCAGATCACATCTTTGAACCTTGATGACTAGTCATTTCATATTCACTTTATAAGAACATCTTTCACATAATACACATTCAGAATGATCATTCAGACTTTCAACACTGTTTAAACAGACTTCAGTCAGCCTTTTATATTAGACAAGCTGTCAAACATCTTAAAGACTATCTGCTTCACTGTTCTGAATGTTTAATCTTTTAAACACATCATCACAAATCATATAATAGTCTGCAGCCAATACAGTCATCTTCAATTCTGTTTCACACACTGATCATAGATTTTATTCTGACCTTATTCTCATCTGAACCTGAAGAATTTGATTGTCTTCTTTTAGTCACAGATAAATTCAGTAAATGAATCACTTTGATTTCAGAACAATCAACATACACTGCAGAACAGTGAGCTCACAGCCTTTTGATTCATCTATATCTTACTGATTAAGACCTATCTAAGACTATTGTTTTGAATCACAACTCAAAGTTTCTCTTTAAACTATGAAAAGCCTTGTTCAGAAAACTAGATTCTAACCTTAATAACATCAAGAGCAACTTCACCAGCAAGATGCCTAACAAGACAGTTTATGAGTTTAGCTTAAATGTTATCTTCATTCTTAACATTGCTGCTAAAAGCATTCTGCCTCTGTCAGTCTTTCAAATTGAAGTTGCTGACGCGGTAGATTTCATCAAAATGAACATTAAATATCACTATGATTAAAAACATTAGCCTTTAGTCATGTGAGTTGACAACTACACATTATTATGGCTACATCATGAATACTTCATTTCAGCTATAACTAATAAGAAGTTAAAACAACAGTACATTGAATTCTTTTAAATCATTAACTGAATAGAGTAATTAATCTATAAACTTAATATTTCACCTCACTGACATGTTCATTCAGTTTTCACTATGACTCAACTTGAGCCATATTCTTCACTTAAGAACAATCTCTTCAACTATTTATGTTCTGAAGAATCATCTACCATCTTTATAAAAGAGAATACTGAAAGCTGAAAGTTCTTTAAGCTAAAAAGATTACTTAATTGACAAATCATCAGACAAGAATGAGGTTAGCCTATTACACAATATCTTGTGCACTGAAAGAAATATGAGCCTAAATATAATACATAGCTTTCACTGAAAAACCTAGAAAATGCAATGAATTTAATAAAGAAGTATGATAAGACTTTCTTGTCTTATATCAGTATGATGAAGACTATAAGTATATCAGTGAAGAAAAAGACATTCAGACAGAAGATAATGAGTTAACAGCAAGATTGCTGTCTTATTTCTTTGTAATAGACAGATTGTCATGAGACTATTTGCTTTAAGAGTCTCAATTGTCTCTGTCTCACTTTGTGCTCACTATCTTTCTCACAAGACTATTGCTTCTATTCATTCAGGTATTCAGGTAAATGTCTTATATGATGCTGTTGCTTAACCTGCTGCTTGTCTGACCATGAGACTTATGTATATATAGAGAAGTATTCTCACCATAACTAGATTTTAGCTTTTTACAAACTCATAACTCTGACAGAAATTTACAATCTTTAATGAAGTGAAAGCTGTTGCAAAGAAAGCATTTAATAAAGCAGCAAAAAGAATGATTACTGTTTAAGTTAAATGATTTGCAATAATGTCATTTAATATTAACTATACAGTAATTTAATAAACTACAATTTTAATTCATTAAATGTTAATTTTTCTTTTATTTATCTATTTACAAAGCAATTACAGTCTTGTCAGTCTTAAGCTGTATCTTTTTTTTCTAAAACTTTTATAAATCTCTCTCAATGTCTAAATTGTTTTAAGTGTTAATGACATTACAAATCATAACATACTTAACTGATAACACTTAAAGCAGTATCTAAAATCATCATTCTGATTTAAACAACTCAGTCATATCAGATTAAGTTGCAGCAATCTTTCTGTCAAGTTTGCTTAAATAAATTCATGCTTCTTTAATGAATACATTTTTTGACATTTTATATTTAATAAACTTCATTAAATATTATTTCTCAGTCATTTACAGCTTCTTTTTATACTTAAATTTTAACACATTTTAAACATTCTTTATGTTAATTTTATCTATTAAATATTCTTAATTATCTATGTTTATGCAGATAATAAGTCAATATAAAGTCTTTACATCAATTTTCTGATTTTTAAAGTCAAGACTACTAAGAAAAAATGAGTCTGAAAATTTATTGATCAGTATATTGACTGTTAAGACTTCAATAACATTTTATAGATCTTTTTTTATCAGTTATCTTTTCATAAAAATGAATCATTGATTGTAATTCTTATAAATGAGAATTGAGATGAATCATTGCTTTATAAAGAAGTTGTTGAAGTTTATGATGATGATAGTTGACACATAGTATAAGAAGTAAATAAAGTAAAATAATGATGTATACATTAAAGATAATATAAATAAAATAAATAAAAAGCTTTTATATCTTTTATTTTGTGAAATAATAGTACTTATTTATCTCAATAATTCATATTAAGCTGCTGAAGAACAATATTTTCTGAATAATTATAAATGTTAATTTTTGTTAAGATCAATTCTTTATGAATCTTTTAAATTAAATATACTTAGCTATTGCAAAACAGTGCTTTCTGAGTAACTGTAAATGCTGATTTTTGTTGAGATTGATTCTTTATAAATCTTTTAAGTTAAACATATTCAGCTATTACAAAATGCTGATTCTGCTAAAGTCAAATTTATTATAAATCTCAATAATTAATGATACTGTTAAAGCTAAATTGACTGTGAATCTCAATAATCAATGTATACAGCTACTGTCAGTATGCTAATTCTGTTAAAGTCAAATTTATTATAAATCTTAATAATTAATGATACTGTTAAAGCTAAATTGACTATAAATCTTAAAAATTAACATACTTAATTACTGTCACACTAAAAATATACACTTTCTTTAAGAAGCTTCTTGCTAATCTGAGCTCATAATTTATTGAAAGAAAGTAAATATTCATGCTATATTATATTGTTTAGTGAAATCTTTAAATTATACTGTCTATGAGCATATCTTGATTGAGAGAGTTACAGAAAAAGTAAAAAGAACATTGACTATAGTTAATGTAAATAGAGTCTTCACTCAGTCTTTGACACTAGTTTTATCTTGCTTCATAGAAGCAGCTAGAACACTGCTTCTCAACAGAGATTGTCAATCTGTAAGCTTAAATATGCTTCTTTTTCACTGAAATTGCAGTGAATTTAACTAGAAATATGCTTTCAGCCTGTAGATTAATGGTCTTATAGTAATATTATGCATAGATTTATGCTGCAGGCACAATTTTTTTTCAGGGTTTCTTCTATAAAAATGAAAATTTTGACTAAGTTTTGAAAAAATTGAAGACTTTGACTCTAGTAATTTCAAGATCTAAGACTTTATATTGTTCTATAAAATTGAAGACTTTAGACTTGAAATTTACACATGAAGTTTAATTGTTCAATAAAAATGAACAATATCAAGTGTTCATTTTTATTGAACAATACCAATAATACCAGATTGACAGTCTCACTTTAAGATCATCAATCTGCTAAAAGAATCAATCTTTCTGCTTTCTTTTATCATTGTTTTTTGTTCTTTTCTTTCTTTTCTTTCTTATTCTCATCACTCAATGATGACCACCTAAAAGCCACAAGTATGATAGGTTAAATGCCAATTGAATTCATCAACCATTTTACACATTATGTCAAATTAATTCAATTCAATCTGTCTTGATTCCTTAACGACCTTAGAGAGGCCGATAGATCATTCTGACAGAGGGAGTAAGTTGATGACTAAGGTATATTGTCATACCTAGGTACGGAGTAACTTACCTTACATAAGGTAATTAAGGTACTATTATTGAGTTTGCCTTTGCGGCAGGTACGAAGGCTAAGGTACCTAGTTACTGCATCCTGGAGCACCCCACGATACCGTACCTACCTACCTTACCTTACCTTATTCATGCTACAACCTCATGGGTCGTTCCTTCCTGGTGCTGGGGTCCTATTGAGGTGGTGATCTGAGAATAGAGGAAGGGACAATAGAGGCACTGGATCAAAATAAATACCACCTCGAGGCGACCCTCCATTCACTTCCACTCTTTACACTCCACCTTACACATTCAGTCTCGCCGTCAGATCAGCACCGACCAGTCTTAAGGTAATTCACGCCCTCACGTCCTCACGTCCTCACGTCCTCACGTCCTCACATTAACATCCACCAAACAGCAATGGCGTCGTCTTCAAAGCAACCCTTCACTACCGGCACAAGCAAGTATATGGGTACTGCAGCACCGTCCTCCAACAAGCCTTCAACCACTGGTATAACCAAGCCTACTCTCAGTGCAGCACCGGCTTCCAAGAAACCCTTCACTACTGGAACAAGCAAATATGTGGGTACCGCGGCACCGTCTTCCAAAAAGCCCTCGACCACTAGTGCAACCAAGTCTTCCTCCAGTACAGCGTCGTCGTCTAAGAACTCTCCGACCATTACTACAACCAAGCCTACTACTGCGTCGTCTTCCAGCAAGCCCTCAACCACTGCTACTACCAAGTCTACTGCATTCACAGCTGCGTCAACTTCCAAAAAGCCCTCAACCACAAGTACAACCAAGTCTTCCTCCAGTACAGCGTCGTCGTCCAAGAATTCTCCAGCCGCTGCTACAAGCAAGTCCGCTACTCTTACTGCCGCGTCTTCTTCCAAGAATCCCTGGACCACTGGTACTACTAAGTCTACTACTTCCATTGCTGCGTCGTCTTTTAAAAATCTCTCGACCACTGGTACAACCAAGTCCTCCTCCAGTTCAGCGTCATCTTCCAAGAACAACTCTCTGGCCACTGGTACAACCAAGCCTATCACCCTTACTGCAGTGTCGTCTTCGAACAATACCTCGACCACTGGTACAGCCAAGTCTTCCTCCAAGAAAAACTCTCTGGCCACTGGTACAACCAAGCCTATCACTCTTACTGCAGCGTCGTCTTCGAACAATACCTTGACCACAGGTACTACCAATTCAACCACTCTCACTGCTGCGCCATGTTCCACGAACAACTCTTCAGACACTACTACAAGAAAGTCTACTCTCACTGCTGCGCCATCTTTCAGGAACAACTCTTCAGACACTACTACAACAAAGTCAACTACTCTCACTGCGGCACCATCTTCCAAGAATAACTCTCAAGCCACTGCTACACCCAAGTCTACTACTCTCATTGCTGCATCATCTTCCAAGAACACCACAACCACCTTTACCGCCAAGTCTACGGTCACTGCAAAGTCATCTCAGAATCCCTCCACCAATGGTACAACCACAAAAGTCAACTCTCACACTAACCAACACATCCCGCACACGTCCGACATCACACCATACTTTCTCACCGTTCCCACCGCAAGGCCATACCAGGTCGCTCCATATTACGAGGGTCTTTGGCAGCGGGGGTCGCCATTTTCGCTGGCGGAGGAGAACCTCCAATACATGACCTTCCTGTCAGACCAGTGGCAGGACGGCCTGGCCGTCGCTGTCGGGGGTTGGGAGGACGACAACGGCGGCATCATGGACAAGGGGTCCAAGTCGGGGCCCTCTACTCCTCCACGCAACCAGGCACCAAGGAAAAAGATCACCTTGAGTGCCTACAAGAGGAAGAGGGCTGGAGAGAGCGGGGAAACCACCCCGAGCGTGGGAGGTGGAGACGTCCCGCCTGCCAAGAAGGCGCGGATGTCTCCACCTCCCCTCCAGCCCGCCCCGACGAGGACCCCTCCCCCTCCCACTGTTGCCGCCGCCGCCCCAACCCCCTCCGCCGCCCCCGCTGCCCCCACCGTCGCCCCCACCGCCCCTCTACCTCCCACCAACCTTCCTCCTCTCCTCTCTCCAACCCTCCCGACCAGCGTCGAAGAAGAGCTGGCGAAAGAACGGGGATCCTCGGCTTCACAGCCTTCGCGAGAAACGAAGGTTGTGAAGCTGAGGATCCCCAGGCGCTTACAGAAGACCGTGGCCAGGCTCCTCCAGACAAAGCCTCAGCCAAAGCGGCCGGAGAATGCCCCTCCTCCGGCCGCTTTGGCTGGGGCCAAGCGGCCACGGCCCGACGAAGACGAGACGGCCCGTGATCCTCCGTCGAAACGCCCGAGGGCGCCTCACGGTATGGATCTTCCCCACCAACCCCGAACACCGATTCCTCCTCCCTCCAAATCTCCGTCGTTCAAGTCGCAGTCCTCACACCTTGCTAGTGCCAATAAACCCACGGCCGCCACCACGCCTAAGCGTGATGTCAAAGCCGTGGCGGCCGTGGCGCTGAGGCGCCCTCGATCCGGCGACGGGGACGTGATGACCCCGTCGGGCCCGGCGGCAGCAAGATCCGGGACCCCGACAGCCCCGCCCAGTGCGGAGAAACCCAAGCCGCCCGTCCACAACGCCTCCTCTTCATCTACTAGCACGACCACCACCGCCGCCGCCGCCACCACCACACGACAAGAAGAGATCGCAGCGCTGCGAGCTGACCACAAGCGATACCTCGCGCTCGGCCGCGATCTCAAGCACGCCGCCGACGCCCTCCTCAAGCCCAAGGAACCTTCCGCCATCACCACCGACTCCTCCGACACCGCCAACCGCGGTACCGCCATCGCTCTCGAGTGCGTCCTCTGCTACATGCTGGCGTTCGCCCTCGCCGACGAAGCCTCCCACCTCGCCCGCCACTCCTTCGGCGACGCCTCTAGCTGGCGCTCCCTCCTCCCATACTGGGCTTTCGTCGAATCCAAATGCCAACAACTACCCCAGAGCCCGCTCCTCCATGGCCTCGTTCTCCAGCTCGGCGCCGTTTGCCGTGACGTCATCCACAACCATGATATCGATCGTCTCGCTTCCGATCCTGTGCCCCCGGGCGAAGACTTCGCCGACTTCAAAGCCCGCCTCGTCGAGGATGCCCGCGTTGCGCGAACCCTTTGGCAAGAGGGCACGCGCCGCCTCTGCGTCGACGCGCTCCGCGAGCAGTTTCCGAGGACCTGGGAGAAGAGGGCGGCCGTGCCTGTGGTGGGGCGCGTGAAGCTCGAACCAGGCGCGTACAGTGGGGAGTTTTATTTGCCGCTGAGTGGTGGCGGCGTGTCGAGCGCTGTGGAGGCCGTGAGGGTGGGTTGGGCGGTCTTGGGTGAGTGGTGTGACCGGGAGGGTGTGACGTGGGAAGGGAGATTGGGACTATAGCGGCAGAGATGTTGGGCTGTAGGGGGAAGAAGGCTGGATTTATGGGTGCGTTTGCCTGAGGGCAGACGAGGGAAGATCTGTTTATGGGACTGGGACTGAGACAGGGAATGGGACTGATGACGGATGATATGTGATTATGAGGCACGCTTATGCTACTGTGTAGTTGTTTTGTCGGGTATATTAGCGAGCGTTGTCTTTATACTCCTGTCTTCTGGGTTTGCGTGGGATCGGGCTCGGGATCGGGATCGGGATTGGGATTTGGACTCTGTGCCATAGCATAGCGGGGCGCGGCATAGCGGAGCGTGGATACCATTGTGCTGCGTTCCTCGGGACGATTTGAATCTATCTTGTTGAATGCCCAAGATGGGTGGTATCACTGATACGAGTAAGGAAGAAGGACATCTGAATATATCCACGTTATCAATAACAACCAGTTCTATGACACCACCATCCCTACTACATTCCTACCCAAACCCCGACCCACTCACACCTAAGCAGCACGGACACCACACAACCTACGAACTACAACTACACTGCATCGCCCTCCCCTGCCTCGGCACATCGCCACAGAACCGCTCCTCCTCGGCCTCGTCCCACCCCCACCTCTCCTCAAACGGATGCAGCGCCATCTGCAACACTCTTTCCAAAATCTCCCGCTCGCCGCCCTCCTCGACGCGCCGGATCAGTTCGTCCAGGATCCAGGACTTTGGGATGAACTATTTCGCTCACGACGTCAGCAAGATATAATTGGTGGAAGCGGGAAGCAGTCGTGCGGGGAGAGGGAAGAAGGCGGGCGGGAAAGGGACAGATTGGAAAGGAAGAAAGGGATGAGCTAGATGAAAGAAAGGGGGCACACGTACTTTAGGATTAACCCCCTTCATCGCCACCTGCCTCTCCTCGTCGCCGTCCACGCCCCAATCGTCCAGCACGCGCGCGCGCCACGCGTCGAGCCATTTCGCGACGCGGGCGCGGGCGTCGGCGTCCGTGTTGCCAATGCCGGTGACGCCTTCGTGGTGGAAGAAAAGGGCGGCGGCGTCCTTGCGCTTGGCATCCGTGTCGAGCGCGGAGGGGGACAGGAAGGAGAGTTTGCGGAAGAACTGGTTGAAGTCGAGTTCGAGGGTCTGCATGGTGTCGAGGAGGTCCGAGTAAAGGCTTTCGTCGTCGTCGTCGTCGATGTCAGTTGGCTTGTTGCTGTCGGTGTTGGTGGTATGGTGGGACTTAAGACCGAGGCGGCCGGTCATGAGGCGTTTGTACTCCGCCATGAAGACGGCTTTGTACTCCTCTCCCACGGTGGTGATGATGGTTTCGGCGCGCTTGATGAGCTCGGGCGCGAAGTCTTTGCTCACGCCCTTGGTGACGAATTCGTCGTCGTCGACGTGCGAGCCGGCGCCGATCAGTTCGCCGAGCGACTCGCCGAGCCGGATGAGGTTCCACCAGATGATGGACGGCTGGTTGCGGTAGGAGTAGCGCAGCATGTGGTCGTCGTGGTTGGGCGTGTAGTCCGGGTCGAAGTTGTCGAGGAAGGCGAAGGGGCCGAAGTCGATGGAGAGGCCAAAGATGGAGGTGTTGTCCGTGTTGAGGACGCCGTTGGTAAAGGCGTAGGCTTGCCATGCCGCCACGGTTTTGGCGTTCCGTCGGACGATCTCGCGGTAGAGTCGGGTGAATCGGTTTTCTTCGGCTCCTTCGGCGCCTTGTAGGTCGTTTTCCTGGATGCCTCTCGGTGGGTTGACGGCTGAGGTGATGATGTCGGTATCGGCGGGGAGTGCTGCAGGCAAAGAAGACCAGCCGTCGAAGACTTTCTCTGCGATGTATGTGGACACCTGACGGATGAGATCGCGGTTGCCGCGAGCGCGGAGAATGTCAAAGGTTCCGATACGCAGCCACGACTGAGCGAAGCGGGTGACGATGGCTCCTGGCTCGAGACGCTCACGCCGGACCTTCTCCTGAGGCAAGAGTGTCAGGGCCAAGGCTCGTGTGGAGGGAATGTTCAGGGCGTTGAGTGCTGGTCAAGTAATCAGCGAAAGACACAACAAAGCGCGTAGTGAGGATGGTGAACAGTTGTACCTTCTGATACTACGAATTCGCGGATGCTTGAGCGTAGGACTGCTTTACCATCTGCAAAGCGGGAATAGGGGGTTTTGCCGGCGCCTTTGAGTTGGATTTCGTAGCGAACCTTGGTCTCAGGATTCGTAGCTTCGAAGAGTGAAATTGCTCGCTGGAGACGAGTTAGTTAACGGTGTGCCAAATAATAGCCTCCTCAACACATACCCCATCACCAAGCTGGCCTGCCCACGAGCCACTGCACATCCGTCAATAGAGCCCTCCTGGGAGAAGAGGGGTCAACCGTACAATTGCCATCCTGCAATTCGTGAGTATAAGCATGTCCAGACAACAAATCGAAAACGCACCTCCGTAACATTGTGCCCAAGGATATATTCCTTCGCGACTTTCCTCATCCCAAAAGAACTTGTTCCCTGCCACCAGCTGCTTGAACCCCTCCGTCTTTTCCTCTCCGGGCTTCAACCCAATGTCCCTCATTGCTCTTTCACTCACACCAAGCAGCTCGTGCTCCTTGCTCTCCTCTGGCCGCACGTAGGTGTACAACGCTCCTTTCACCATTCGCGGCCCAAGGGATCGGCGGGGTGCCTTGTGAGAATCGGCCGGTGTGGGGAATGCTGGATCAGGTGGTAAGGATGAGGTGAAGACGTTGGTTTTGTGAAGGTCGGCGAGAGTAACGCCAGAGGAGTGTGCACTGCTGCCATTGCTTGTACCGTTCGTGCCGTTCATGGCGCCGTTCGAAAGGTGTGCAGTCATTTGAGCGAGTCGCATGCGGTTGATGGCGGGGCGGCGTGCCAGATTGCGGAGGAGCATATAAGAAGGCTGGGTAGATATTGGTTTGATTGCGTGAGTAGATAATAGTGGAAAAGTCCAGAGATCTATTATGTATCTTATGCTCGAATGACCGTTTATTGCGTATGTGCCAACCTTAACGCCACCGTTCATTGGGCCCGGAGACTACGGGACGGGCAACAATTGCATCATACAACGGGCCGTTGTTCGTTCCGTAGTGAGATAACAGCAAGCCGTGCCGAGGCCTGAGGCCGCTGATCGACCGCACTAAATCACGGGGAGTCCACGGCGGGGAAGTGGGGTGAGCCATGGTCGAGAGCTAAGGTGACCAAGCGTCTCCGTGATATATAAATGTTCAGTCAGAACATTTTCACACATGAACATTGCCAATTTGAGAAGAAGTTCTATCAATCGTTCCATACGAGCATCGTTTAGACCTGCTCGATCTACTTTGCGGCCGTTCCAATCCCACCTCCAGCAAAGAACTTTCACAGCGCAGCCCACAAAGATGGCCAAAATGCCTACTGAGATCCCATCGTTGAAGCTGAACGATGGCACCTCCATTCCAATGGTAAGTGCCCACCAACCCAATGTCTTACATGCAGCTAACAAGCAACTTCAAGCTTGGCTACGGCACCGGGACCGCCTGGTTTAAGTTTGCCGACGACGGCAAAACCGACCGCAAGCTCGTCGAAGCCATCAAAACAGCCATCAAGCTGGGCTACTACCACATCGACGGAGCGGAAGTCTACAACACGGAACGCGAAATCGGCGCCGCAATCAAGGAGAGTGGCGTGCCTCGAGAGAAGCTCTTCGTCACAACCAAAGTCATCACCAACATCGCCGACATCCCTAAAGCCATCGACACGAGTCTGAAGAAGCTCGGACTCGACTATGTTGACCTGTATGTTTCCATGTACCACCCCCGCAAACTTACTAGGTATTAGCCAACTGACATGTCCCTCACAAGCTACCTCATCCACGCCCCCATCTTCGCCAAAACCCCCGCCGACCTCCAACGCGCCTGGGCGGAAATGGAAGCCGTCAAGAAAGCCAACAAAGCCAAGTCGATAGGCGTATCCAACTACCTGCAAACGCACCTCGAGACCACCCTCGCAACGGCCACGATCCCGCCATCCATCAACCAGATCGAATACCACCCTTACCTCCAACACGGCAATCTCCTCTCCTACCAGCACTCCTCCGCCAACATCGCCACCGCCGCCTACGGGCCCCTTTCCGCTGTCACCAAGGCCAAGCCCGGGCCCGTCGACGAGTACATGGCGCAGTTGGCGAAGAAGTACTATGTCAGCGAGGGGGAGATCAGTCTGCGGTGGTGCATGGATCAGGGGGTTGTGGCGGTTACCACGAGCGGGAAGGCTTCGAGGCTGAGCGATTATCTGCGCGCCACGACGTTCAAATTGACGCTGAAGGAGGTTGACGAGATTAAGCGGCTGGGCGATACAAAGCATTATCGCGGCTTCTGGAACGATAAGTTTGCGAAAGACGATAGGTCATAGGTTGTATGTGGCGTGTCTTGTGCGGTGAGTGCTGGTGGATATACACGGTTTTCTAAAACGAATCTTCAGATCGTAACTGTCGTGGGCCGGTACTTTCTCAATCGCATTTGTCTTTATATGTTGCCAACCGTAGACGAAGCCCCTTCAACCTATTTCCTCTAACCCTTTCCTGCCTGGGACTCCCTATCAACTCCACACCGCAACTGTGAATACCCACGACACTGACGTAGGATTCATTTGCGGACACAGAACGGAAGGACAGCCGCCGATATCGGACTCGACAGCATTCACCACAGCGCTAACGCCATGGCTGGATTGACTTGGGTCATTGGAGTTGGAGCGTGTGGGTGACGGGGGGGTAGGAATAGATCGCAACATAGGGCTTAATATTGTGGTCAACGAGCTGAATTCGTGGACGGCTTGTTGGATTTGGGTGTCGAAAGTATCTGGGTCCTAGGACCTGGAGCGGCTCGTGTCTAGGAGGACAAGAGAAACTCAGATATGCAGAGTTCGGGTCGAATCGAAAGGACAGGATAATTCAGACATGCTCGATTATTTGAGGAGCTGGACAGCGTGTGCTCCTCGTCGGCTTGTAGGGGCATCACCATGATGTACGCTCATAAAGTCTTCACTGTCCGTCCCTAGGACCGCGACTAGAGCACAGGTACAGGCGTGCGTTCCAGTGCGAGCAGCTTGGCCATACACGTTGAGTTGAGAGAGTGGATAGTATATGGTGATTTATCCCACACTCCTAGACAACAGGACGTCCAGATTCCTGAATGTTTCGTACCTAGGACCCCAACAACAGCTTCACAGATGTAAAGCCTTCGATCGAGGATCGCAGCTTGAACAACACACCTGACCACAAACCCGCCAGCAGTCCAAGCATGAATGCCAAAAGCGGGAAGCCGATATTCAATATTTTCGCAGTCACTCCGAGCATTCCCGGGCCACGGATCATAGGATGCGGTGTGAATAATAGTTGCGGACTCATGAATCCTCCCGACACCGTGGTCTTCAAAACCTGCCTCCTTCCCTACTCCATATCTCCTCTTCCTTCTCCATACAACCTGAACGTCGAACTCCCCTCTTCGCTCTGCCCAGCTTAGCTTAACGAGACTGGCAGCGAGCCCTACCAGCATAGGCTTCCTTCCGCAGCTCCTGACACTGTTCATTGCAGGACGTCGAAGGCCAAGCCACCAAAGCTGTAGATTCCCAAGCCTCAAGCACAATGCCTCATCACGGCCGTCATCACCATCACCATCACCGCCATGAACGCCATCATCACCACGGCGACGACCATCCTCATCATCGAAGAGCACACGGTGCTGATGGGTTTGGTGAATCTCCATTCGAACACCGCCACGGTGACCACCGCCATGGGGACCACCGCCACGGTGACAACCGCCATGGGGACCACCGCCATGGGGACCACCGCCACGGTGACCACCGCCACGGTGACCACCGCCATGGGGACCACCGCCATGGGGACCACCGCCACGGGGACCACCGCCATGGTGACCACCGCCATGAGGACCATCGCCATGATCATCATCACCACCATCGGAGAGAACATGGTGCAGACAGGTACCCCGACGCTCGATTTGGGTTTGAAGAACGTACAGGTCGCTTTGGGGATGACGTGTTTGGTCTAGGCCATGATCCTGGGGATCATAGGGGCCACCATGAGCCCGACTGGGCTGCTGGCGGAGCTCGTGGATCCCATGAGCGGCATGGACACGGAGGCTTCGACCCTCGGGCCTATGAGCGTGGATTTCGTGGAGGAAATGGAGGTCGACATTTCGATGATTACTGCACGGGAGAGGATCCATTTCCCGGGGCAAGACGCCATCACGATCATGGCCACGGTCATGATTACCCGGGTGAGGGCTATGCCGGTCATCACGGCCATGGTCATGGTCATGGTCATGGACACGGTCACGACCACCATAGGGACCGCGACTTGTAAGCACTCTCTTGGTTAGAAGCGCGATCAAGCACTGACACAAGCAGCCATCGCGATGTGCCGCCCTTCTTCAATGATATCGATGACGACGATGAAGACGATGTCGAGTTCTCCGATGATGAGGACTTTGGACCTTGGCACAGTCCCAGACCAGGGCGAGCCGGATTTCGAGGACATGATGACTTTGAAGGACATCGACATCGAGGTCACCGCCATCACCATCGGGGTGGAGATGAGCGCTTCGGCCATGAAGGCTTCGGCGACCACTACCCACATTCTCCGCCTTTTGATGGGTTTGATACCGAGAGTGATGATGACTTTCCACAACCGGGAGGGGCCCAACAGGCTAGCGATGGACGTACACACTACGATGTCCTTGGTGTGTCTTCGGGTCTGGACCAAGTAAAGTAGGTGGCCTAACGATCCACCATGTCTCGTGTGGCTGACGTAGGGCTTAGTCTAGACAAGGCCGCGAAGTTGGCAAGGGTGAAGGCCCATCCTGACAAAAACCTCCGTGCCGACATGTCCGCAGACGAAAAGCAAAGGATCAATGACGAAGCTGCAAGAATTGGCCAAGCTGCTGATATCTTGACGAACCCAAGAAAGGTAAGTGGATCACCTTGCTGTGCGAGTGCATATGCTACATATACTCATGACACTGAACAGCGGGCACAATATGACATGGAACTAAGAATGGGTTAGCACTGGGGTAGACAGGTATTGTTTCTGTGAGAGATTACCGAGCGTGAATAGTTCTTCCCTTCTCTCCTGTGTTGCTCCCTTCTATTGTGCTTCAAAGCCGGCTTTGCCTCTGGCGCCAAGCACTTGGATGTCTCGATTGAATTTCTCTTTTATTTGATTGTAATATTAGGTTCTAGCTTATTATCACGTGCTCTTTGCTCTTTGACTTGTGCATCATATGCTTGCTTGACAGCCGCAATCTCGTCGATCAAAGGAGTATTCGCAAGTGCTGCCACCGCTGCATTCGTACCTGCTTCGACCTTGTTGAGCCCTCTTCCAGATCCCAGGTGCTGATTGCTCCATCCCCAACCCGTTAGGTATACCCCAACGAGAAAATATCTCTTCCCATCGTTGGACGTTTCCGGTTCCCCCTCATCAGTATAGGAAACCTTGATATTTTTACCCATTATTCTCCTTGCTAGCTCTGGCTTAGCATCACGGCACGGTTTCGTGGAAATATTCTGTTGAAGGAGCTTAGGAGCCCAAAGGTCCGCCAACCAATTTTCTGCTACCTGAAATCCATGTTCGGTATCTGCAAGAACAATTGCAGCAACGTAGGCCTCGAAAATATCTCCCATGGTTTTAATCCATAATTTCCCATTTTCCTTGTGAGACCGTGGTATTTTGGCCTGCTTATCAAATCCGTACTGCACTGCGTATTCCGCTAGGGTCTCATTCTTGATCAATAGTTCGCGGACTTGAGACATTCTGCCAGCTCCAAGATGCGGGAAACGGGAATATATTAACCGTGAAGCAATAATCTCCAGATAAGCATCGCCAAGGAACTCAAGTCTTTCATAGCTTCCGTTGACCGAAGCAGCTTCATGGGAACGGAGCATACCCTGATGCTTGAAAGGAAGCTCCGACAGAGAGATGTCGGCAATTGGAGGTAGATGTGGTATCCAGTGCTGTTGATGAGCCACAGAAGGTTCCGGAGACGGTCTATGGCCATGAAACGGTGGGATCACAGGCAAAGATGACGTCCCTCGGGGGGTGCTACTTGTTACTATGCCGCCAGTACCGGTACTCAGTCCTGACCTTAGGAGCTGACCAAGTCTTGTTGCGGTTCGAATAGCTTCTTCGCCAGCCACACTGACATGTTCGGCCAGGTGGTCGGGATTGTCCAGGATTTCACCGGCAAGCTCTGATAGTAATGCTATACGCTCTGCTGCAGTTCGCAAATTGCCTCCTATACCATTTGTCGAGGAAATAAGCAGCCTAGTGGTAAACCCATTTTTGGTGGAGTCTCCGTTCGTAGTCTCCTACACGACTGTG
>JAABUJ010003400.1_pt1 | contig 17930 bp, 21 predicted proteins | sample 5559131 | NCBI WGS metagenome assembly JAABUJ01 (sample SAMN10711875, study PRJNA513366) | rock metagenome | isolation source: Antarctica rocks | place: Antarctica: Victoria Land, Mt New Zealand nord | collected 2016-01-07 | reverse complement strand
GGCATGGCGCGCGTCCAAACAGACCACGGGTACCCCGAGCTTTCTCAGCTCGTGCCAGTGCCAGGCCGACAATGGACCACTTTCCAGGCCCACACGCACCACCTCCGGTGCCCTGGCGCGGATCGCCGCAGCAATCGCCTCCGGGGTGGAGACGCACTTGCCCTGCCAGAGCGTCTTGCCGCTGGCGTCGACGACGCAGACCGAGGTCTGCTCCAGCGACACGTCCAGTCCAACATACTGTTCCACGTGTTCCTCCTCCGTTTGCCCCACTTCGGCCTGATCACAGCAGGCCTCAGTCATAATAGGAGGGCGCCCGCCCGCCATAACTCCATGTCAACTTGTCGGACTGGGGTCGCGATGGCGCGCGATGAGAACGACGCGTTCGTAGTTACGCCGCAGCGGCGACGCCGGTGACCTCGGCCCAAACCTGGAAGGCCTGGGTCCGGGTGGCTCGATACTGGGTGGCGGGCACTTGATGGCGGCGGAGCAGGAAGAGGTTGTTGATCCCGTCATGGGCGGACAAGAAGCGTTGTGCCTGGCCAGGCGACTTGAAGCGCTTCATCTGTCGCTCTCGTTGTCGCGTGGGCTGATGCGAGTTCTCCGCCCTGTTGTTGAGACCCTTGTGCTTCCTGTGCTCGACCGAGGGCATCACCTCCCCAGGGGCGACGCATGAAATCCTGCAGCGGGTGCGTAGGACCTGCTCTCGCTAAATCTCAGGCTTTCTCAATGTGTTGGTCTATCCCAGGCGAGGCCGCGATAAGGACGCTGGTGCGGAATACAGCAACTATCTTGACCCAACGGACGATGGCGGTTCCAACCTCCTTCACCTTTCGCCAATTCGGCTGCAGTGCTGAAAACGGCTACCATCCAGAGAACAGGCTCCGGCACAGAAGTCACTCAATAGATCATCAGTAAATTTCATGCGTCGCCCCTGATCACCTCCCGCTTGGCTGCCCCGTAACTCGCCAGCTTATCCGTGATCATGACACGGGGAACCCGGCACTGCCGTTTGAGCAGCTTGCGCAGCAGGCGTTTGGCGGCCTGTGTGTCGCGCCGGCTCTGCACCAGGATGTCGAGCACCATCCCGTTCTGGTCCACCGCGCGCCACAGCCAGTGCTTCACGCCGGCGATCGTGATCACGACCTCGTCCATGTGCCACTTGTCCCCGGCGGCAGGCAGCCTGCGCCGGATCTGGTTGGCAAACATCTGGCCGAACTTCAGCGCCCACTGGCGCACGGTCTCGTGGCTGACGATGATGCCACGTGCAGCCAGCAGCTCGTCTACCATCCGCAAACTGAGCGGAAATCGAAAGTAGAGCCACACAGGCACCGTCAACTTGGCTGCCGGCCGGCTTGCGAGATGCGGTTGAGGGTCGGCATAGTCGGTCCACGAGGCCGCATAATAGATTTCCTGATTACGCATAAACCTCAGCCAACTTCAGGAGCTGGTAAGGCATGGGTGCGGTGCGCACCCCGGCCCAGCACAGGCGCGGGATCATGGCGGCCAGATCGTAACGACGATTGAAGCGGTATTCGAACTCGGCCAAGTAGCGCGGCACGTGCTTGCTGTTGATCGCACGGTAGGTGAGGACAAAGCGTGGGCTGTCATGCAGACAACGCTAGACCTGAACGAGCCGTGAACAATGGTCATGCTGCCATCCTGCCCCGTCGCAGGTTGAGCGGCCGGCGCCTGTCTGCGGTCGCGGCAGCCCGGTCCCAGAGGAAGTCGCCGGAGAAGCCGATATGTTCCCAGGTCAGTGGGGAGGTGTGGGCGAGCAAGGTATCCGGTACGGCGTGGCCGTGATCGCGCAGGTGCTGGACGGCATCGGCCAGGTAGGTCGAGTTCCAATATACGATGGCGGCGATCACCAGGTTCAGCCCAGACGCGCGGAACTGCTGCGCCTCTTGGCCGCGGTCGGCGATGCGGCCCTGTTTGAAGGTGCAGATCACCTGGGCCAGCGCGTGGCGCTGCTCGCTCTTGTTCAGCCCCGCTTGGCAGCGCTGCCGGAGTTGCGGCGATTCAAGCCAGTCCAGCATGAACAGGGTACGCTCGATGCGGCCCAGCTCCCGCAAGGCCAGGTCGAGCTGGTTCTGGCGCTGGTAGGCGGCCAGGCGCTTCAGCATGGCGGATGGCAGGACGGTTCCGGCCTGCAACGATGCGACCAGGCGCAAGATCTCGCCCCAATGTTCCCGGATCACATCGGCCTTGATCCGGCGTCCCATGATCGAAGCAAGGTCTTTGTAGGCCATGGCCGGCTCGATGCAGGCGAGCTTGCGTTCAGGCAGGTCGCGCAGCCGCGGGCAGAACCGGAAGTCCAGCATCGCGCATAGAATAAAAACGTGGTCTGAGGCACCTCCGGTGTCAGTGTAATGTGTGCCGATCCGCAGGGCGGTGCCATGGTGCATCAGGCCGTCCAGCACGTATGGTGCTTCGTGGCTGGTCGCTGACATGACACGTACGCTGTAGGGGCCGTGCTGGTCGGAAACGTGGGTGTAGAACCCCAGGCCGGGGTCATGGCCATAGCGGGCGTTGACCTCGCCAGCGGTGTCGCCGCGCTTGGCGGATCGGAAGAACTGCCGGTCCGAGGCGGACGTAGTGCCATCGCCCCAGGTGGACGCGACCGGCAACGCGTGGTGCGCGTCGATGATCCGGGCCAGCGCTGCCTTATATGTGTCCGGGCGGATGTAGGCGTCCGCGGTCCAGATCAGCCTATCGCGGGTCACGCCGTGGCTGGCCGCCGCCATGCGGCCGAGGCCGAGGTTGGTGGCATCGGCCAGGATGGCGGCGAGCAGCGCGTTCTCGTCGTCGCAGTGCTCGCCGATGCGTAGGTTTGGTGAACGCGGACACGAAGCCCGTGGCCCGGTTCACCTCATGCAGCAGCTCGGTGATGCGGGCAGGCGGCATCATGGCTTCGATTCCGTCGGCAAAGGCACGCGCTTCCGGCGTGGCTGTCGCCTTGACCGGGGTCACATGCAGGCGCGTGTCGCGCAGCTCGACCCCCTCCAGCTCGCCCCGCAGCAGCCGGCGGCTGAAGCGTTTCAGCCGCCGGTCAAGTTCAGCGCCCCGGGTGGCAAGCCACTCGTCCGCCGTCGCGGGCAGCTTCAACCCCGCGGCGACCTTTGGGACAGCGGCTTCAGGCAGCAGGTAGCTGTCGAACTGGCGGTAGTTGGCGGACCGTTCAACCCAGACGTCGCCTGAGCGCAGCTTGTCGCGAAGAGTCGCAAGAACCGCGGTTTCGTACAGGCGCCGGTTCGGCCGCCCCTCCTCCAGCATCAACTTCCTCCACTCCTTGCGGAACGGCATGGGAGCGTCTGCCGGCACCTCGCGTTTGCCAGACTCGTTGAGGCCGGCCAGCAGCTTGAGCGCCGCCAGCATGGGATCGCCGGCGCGGGTGGCCCGGAACTCCAACGCCTCGATCAGGGCGGGCGCGAACTTGCGCAGGGTCCTCCAGCGGTCGGCGGCCCGCACCAGCGGGTTCTCGTCGGCGACGTCGGCCAGAACCTGCACTTCGCCGCGCACCCGCAGCAGCTTCGGCCAGCCGACAGCCTCGTTTACGGCCTCGAATGCGTCGCTGTTTCCCTCCTGTGCGGCGGCAATCGCCTCGATGGTGCCGTGGAACAGCCGCATGAGCCGCCCCACGTCGCTGGCGCTTGCGGCATACCGGCGCCGGGCCGCATTGCGCGCCTTGGCGAACAGGCCGCCGATCAGCTTGTCCGCCATGTCCAAGACCGCGTCCGTCAGCCTGGTTTCGAGGTCGAGGACAGTGGCCACCAAGGTCGCACGCCGCCGGTGTTCGAAATACTGCCCGAGCTGATGGGCGTCGGACGCGTGGCCCTCGCGCACGAACTGCCGCAGCCGGTTCTCGTGGGTGCGGCCGGCGATCCCAGCCGGCAGGCCGATGTCACGGACCCGGTGCAGGCGGTCCAGCAGCTCGCGGATGTGGTCCGCCTTGCGTGCCATCGGCATGGCCTTGAGCCAGGCAAACGGCGTCATGCCTTGTGAGGGATCAATGGCGAGCAGCCCATCCAGCTTGGCTACCTGCGCTTCGGACAGCCCGGCCAGCAGCGCGTCTGCCGCGCGCTTGCGGGCGCGGGCACGGCCGGCGATGGCGACGCGCTCGACCACGGCGGCGCCGGGCAAGATGATGCGGGCCGCACGCAGGGCGGCGACGACCGCGGCGGCGATGGGCTGGCCATTGTCGGTGCCCCAGGCCGCTTGTGCCGCGGCTTCGATCATCGGCGACACGTCGGCCATGGTCGGCGTGCGCAGGCCCAGAATGGCCGCGAGTTGGCGCGCATGGTCCGTCATGGTTTGCGGGCGGCGGGCGTACTCGGCGAAGGCGGCTGCCGGGATGTCGAGCTGGCCCGCCATCCAGGTCACGAGGGGCTGGACCGGCTGGTCGAGATAGGCGAGCGCGGTACCGGGATAACGCAACAAGGCGAGCTGCACAGCAAAGCCGAGGCGGTTGGCGTCGCCACGGCGATCGGCCACGAGGTCCTGGTCGGAGCGTGATAAGGTGAACAGCCGAGCCAGGGCGTCGGCGTCGGCCGGGATGCCCAGCAGCGCCTGGCGCTCCTCGTCGGTCAACAGGTGTCGGCGTGCCAAGGCAGTTCTCCCGTCCCACAAACCCCCAAGATGAACATGGACGGGCCGGCATTGGGAGACGTAGTCTGTGGACGGCTTTGGGCCGTCTGGCGCCGCTGCCCGGCACCCGTCCAGGGAACGACCGTTTGGGAGACGTGATGACCGGCATTTTGGGCTATGCCCGTGTGTCCACCGGCGATCAGGATGTTGCCGGACAGACCATGCGGCTGACCCAGGCTGGCGCCATCAAGGTCTTCACCGATGTCCGCTCCGGCAGAACGATGGATCGACCGGGCCTGGAAGATCTGCTCGCGTACGCGCGCAAAGGCGACACGCTGGCCATCGTCCGCCTGGACCGTCTTGGGCGCTCACTCGCAGAACTGCTCGCGACGGTCACGATGCTGAAGGAGCGCGGCATCGCGTTGCTCAGCCTCGAGGAGAAGATCGACACCTCCTCGGCCGCCGGAGAACTGGTCTTTCACGTGTTCGGAGCAATCGCCCACTTCGAGCGGCGCCTGATCGCCGAGCGCACAAAGGACGGCATCGCCGCCGCCCGCGCCCGCGGCAAACAGCCAGGCCGTCAGCCGCTCGACGCAGACCGGATCACAGCAGCCCTCAAGCTGGTCGCCGCCGGGCTCTCACCTACCGCCGCAGCACGCCAGCTCGGGCTCGGACGCTCCACCGTCTATCGCGAAGTCAGCTGCGCAGGAGTCCAGGGCGCCCCGTAGCCGCCTCGTTCTTGAAACGTTCACGCGTTGCGTTGTTTATCTGACAACCGACGCTATGCCCTCAGGTACTCCCGACCCGTCCTACTTAGTAGCTGTGGCCACGCATATAGGCATCAAGGGCGGCCGCAATGACGGCCTGTTTTTGCGCACCGGTCTGCCGCGCCATGAGCTCTAAGCGCTGAACGAGATCCAGAGGTGCCTTAATGGAAAGCTGGACCATAACACGACGCGGTGGCGGAGGTGGAATAGGCGGCAACGGGATGGAACTCGGCGCCTGATAGTTCACGTCCTTCGAAGACAAAGCGGCGACCGGTGACGGCGACGCTTTTTGTTCCAATTCTGACCGACTAACCACGGGTGCGATGTCTTCATCTTCAGGCATTTCGAGTGTTGTGAGCTTCTTGCCTGCCATCTACCCTGCCCTCTTCCGCTTCGACTTCGAACTCGACACGCTCGGGAGATCGTCGATTCTTAGCATGGTTTCGGGCTGCTCTGCGAGGCCGAGTCGCCAGGCAACATATCGCCAAAGACCGCGAAACTCTTCCGCAGCCCCAGATTCTGGTGCCGTTTCACCAATGACCTGTCCACTACCGCGTGTTGCAGGAATTGCCTCCGCGCGGTGAATAGTCGGCTCGGCAAGTTCGCCACGATGTATAAGTGCATTTCCTGCCCCTCGAGTTGAGACCGCCCCCTTCCCCGCTGCGTTGAGCACAAAGGCACTTGGCTTTCCGGCGGCCTTGACCGCCCGAGGGGTGTCGCCGATCGCGTCCAAGTCGTCCTGTGTCGGCCGGACAGGCATGATGACCAAGTCAGACGCCGCGATGCAGGTTCGGACATCGTCATCAGTCGCAGGTGCGGTATCGATGACGCAGATCTTAAATCCGGCTTTTTCGGCTGCCTTGAGCGCTGCCGTCAACCTCGAAATGGGAAGGGGCAGACACCCCTCTCCTACCAGTCGCCTGATATTTGCGGGCGTCACTTCTTCAGTGTCTGGTAATGCATGAAGGAGTCGTGGCTCGTCAAACGACCGCCTAGACCACCACTGAGCCAATCCAAGCATTGGGTCGGCATCAACGATACATACCGGACCGCATCCATACACGGAAGCCTCAACAGCAAGATGTCGAGCAATCGTTGTCTTTCCTCCGCCGCCCTTACGCGACGCAACCACGCAAACCTTCATACCGGCGAGCTTTACAATATGCGAAAATACGTAACCATCTACGGGCACGCTGTGTCAACAACGTTGTGTCAGTCTTTCCAGAAAGCCGAAATGCTTTCTGGACGTCTTCCAAGGTAGAAAGATGAAGATGGTCCGGCATGTCGGGCTGTTCTGGAGTGCTGCCCCGGCTAGCGGCAATCTGTTGGCCTATTGATACAGCGGCAAATCTCTTATGTTATCCGAAAGCCTTCGAGAAGGCCCGCTTTCTTTCAAGCTGACTTTCCATAAAGAAAGATGCCTATCATGCTAGTTGTCGTTGCGCATGGCTTTAAACACGGTGTTGCATCCTGGTGAGCGGCCATCCTTCTATCAGTATGTTGCACTGAGGTAGTTTGTGGCGCTGCTGGGTGGGCTGACGTAAAAAGCTTGTCCCTGACCCGACCCTGGAAGCCCACCTTGCCTTTCAAGCTGAACCAAGACCGCCGCATCCCTCGGCAGAAGCACAGGATCACCAACGCGGCCGCCTACGACGCGGCCCTACGCCAGCGTGGAAGCCTCACGGTCTGGTTCACGGACGAGGCGATCGCGGGCTGGCGGGCCGAGCCGCGCACCACCCCGGGCGGACAGCCCTGGTATTCACCGCTTGCCATCCTGACTGCCCTCACGTTGCGAGCGGTGTTCCGCCTGGCGCTGCGCCAGACCGAGGGCCTGATCGGCTCCATCATCGGCCTGCTCGGGCTGGCTCTGGCGGTGCCGGACCATTCCATCTTGAGCCGCCGGGCCAAGACGCTGGAGGTGCCGCGCCCGTAGCCGCGTCGGAACGGTGAACCCCTGCACCTGCTGGTGGACAGCACAGGCCTGCGCTTGTGCGGCGCGGGCGAGTGGCTGCAGGAGACGCACGGCACCAAGACGCGCCGGTCGTGGCGGAAGCTGCACATCGGCCTGGATGCCGGCAGCGGCCAGATCGTCGCCGCGTCGCTCACGGCCAAGGAGGTCGACGACGGCGCCGAGGTCGGCTCCTTGCTTGATCAGATCACGGGCATGGTGGCCTCGTTTACTGGCGACGGCGGATACGACCAGGACCGCGTCTATGCCAGTGTTGTCGAGCGCCATCCAGAGGCGGCGGTCATCGTGCCGCCGCGTGCCACGGCGGTGCCAAGCGAGATGGCCGCGACCGCGCCCACGCAGCGCAACCGCCACCTGCAGCAGATCGCCAAACACGGCCGCATGGCCTGGCAAAAGGCGTCCGGCTACACGGTGCGGGCCAGAGCCGAGGCGGCGATCGGCCGGTTCAAGCAGGTGATCGGGGACGGGCTGCGCTCGCGCACGGATGAGCGACGCGCGACCGAGATGGGCATCGCCGTCCACGGCTTTTGCGGCTGAGAGGAACAGAAAACTAGCATAAGGGCGCTCAAAAGTCTCGTGCGAAATCGCTCCGTCCAGATAGGCGATAGTCAGACAACTGATGGATATCGCCCGACCATTGGCTATCGTGCGGAACTTAGGACTTTTGCGGCAGAGAAGAGGCCAACTGAAACCACACGCTTTTTTCTTCGCAAGATACCTATGCGGAAACCGTCACTTAGCAATATGTTTAGCGCTGTTGCACTTGGGTGTTGATAAGCTCGGAATGATACCGTTTCTGCTTGACTGAACCGGGTTCCATGAGACACTATCAGCATGGAACTTCAACAGCTTAGCAGCCTAACAGCAAGCCTCATCAAAGCACCGGTCGAGCAGGTGCTTGAGATTGAGGTCGTCGTGCGCGATCTCATTCAACGTCGCGTCGCCGAAGCACGGTTGGCGCAGCGCACGACGGTCGCGATTACGGCCCGCCGCTGTCCGCATTGCGCGACCGAAAATGCGCGGTTGTTCGGCAAGGACAAGAACGGCAGGCAGCGGTTCCGTTGCGTGAACGCGGACTGCCGCCGTACCTACAACATCCTTACCGGCACGCCGATGGCTCGGGCACGCAAGCCGGAGCAATGGGCGCGATACCTCGGCTACATGTCGAGCCACTTATCGATCAGGAAGATCATCGACACCGGCATGGAGATCAGCCACCGAACGGCCTTCCGCTGGCGTCATCGCTTCCTCGAAGCTGCTCAAGGCCAGAACGCAGCGATGCTCTCGGGCGTGATCGAGGCTGATGAGACCTTTTTCGTGCAGAGCTTCAAGGGTAGTCGCGGGTGGAAGCGTGGGATGCCCCCTGCTGCTCGTGCTGCTCGCCCTTCAGCATGGGGTGCGTTGCTACGTGGCTTGTCCCATGAGCAGGTGCCGGTGCTGACCGCCCTCGACAACGCTGGCGGCGTCTACGAGGCGGTGCTGCCGTCGCGCTCCGCCATCGAACCGGCTCTGGATGGCCGGGTGGCTGCCGGCTCGGTTCTGTGCTCGGATGGCGCGAAGGCGTATGTGAAAGCGGCTGTGAAGGCCGGTGCCGAGCACCGCCGAGTGTTTATTGGCCGCCCCGACCACGCCACCAAGATGGCTGGCAAGCCGCGCCGCCCAAAGGGTCGGCTTGGCCTCGGCCATGTCAACGCGCACCACGGACGGCTCAAGAAATTCATCAACGAGCGATGCAACGGCATCGCGACCAAGTATCCCGGCAGCTATCTCGCTTGGAACCGGGCGATGGGTCGCGACAGCTTCACTGGCTCGGTGCTTCTGGATTACGCGCTGGCGTAGCCGCAGCATCGACATTGCTGTCAATACTACTCTGATTCTGTTTCTGTTGCTTAGCGGCTGCTCTGGCCTCTGCGCGCGCTTTGCGTTCGTGTGCCCGACGCATGATGTATGGCAGGTGAGGCTCCATGTGCCCCTGCTCCTGCTGGGAAGTCGTATTCGTAGGCGGTCCCATGTCTTCCATCATGAGGCTATTATAACGCAGTCGTTCAGCCGGTCCAACTTTGTAGACCGAAATGAGCCTGATCCATGTCGATGTGTCAAAGCTGTCTTCATCTTCCTCCTCAATCTCATGGTAAATGGCCACCAGAAGCTCGCCGTTTTCGCCGGGACCGATCAGCTTCGTCCTTTCTTCTCCATTCTCGAAGATGATCTCGTATTTCGAAAGTGGCGAGAAGAACGGCACGATCCCGTCACTTAAACTTAGACCGTCGTGGTTGCTCTTGTTGAGAGCTTCTTTTGAGTTGCGAAAACAGAAGTGAAACAGAACACCATCGTGCTCGCGACTAACGACTGTATCCGGGTCGTTTGCCATCTCGACAAGGTTCAGCAGACGGCGCATCTCGTCACTCATCACTCTGGTTCCTGATATGCCATCCTATTTAGATCGGTTCAGCGCCGGTCGAAAGTGTCGTCGGCTATGACCTAAGCGAAGAAGTAGTGAATGTCGTCCTCGACATCGTAGAGCATCAGAACCCCGCCACCTGCGGCGAGCCAACGGACCTCGTGACCGACGACGGCTGCTTTCACCTCGGGTGGGATCACCGTGTCCGCTTGAAATTCCTGTTGTGGGATTTCGACCGCTTCCTCGTCCGCCACAGCCAAGTCGGATACATGCGACCATCCGAGTTCCGGAATTACGCAATCTCCGTCGTCATCGAAGTTGTTGACGCACGTCCCAACGAAAACCTTCGGGGACAACCCTAAGCCTTCAATGATCCGAAGCACTTCACGCATATCCATGCCGCTATTTATCTGGCTATCAACACCCAAGTGCAACAGCGCTATATGTTTTGCGAAGAGCCGGGGGGCTTCCCATGAGGATCGGCTATGCCCGGGTCTCGACCGACGAGCAAACCCTGACCAGCCAATGTCAACGCCTGTCCGCCGCCGGGTGCGAGAAGTTGTTCGAGGAGAAGATCTCGGGTGCCGCGCGCAACCGCCTCAAGCTCGAGAAACTGCTCGACCACCTGCGCAAAGGCGACGTGCTGGTGGTCACGCGCCTGGACCGGCTCGCTCGCTCGACTTCCGAACTCCTGCGCATAGCCGAGCGTATCACCGAGAAGAACGCAGGATTACAGTCGCTTGATGAGCCCTGGGGTAAGCGGGGCAAAACCCCGGGCGAAAACAATACGGTCGATCACACATATCGAGGTGTGAATAATATAATCTGTTATTTATCAATGAGGTGCCCTGGACCCCCACCTGTGGTTCTCATTTTGCTGCACCTGCGTGCCCGGGGTTTGCCCCACTTACGCCCTGGGCCGACACCACAAGCCCGTCCGGCCGGATGATCATGACAGTCTTCGCCGGCATCGCGGAGTTCGAGCGCACCCTCAGCCTCAGCCGCACACAGGAGGGCAGACTGGCCGCACAGGCACGCGGCGTGGCCTTTGGTAGGTCAAAGAAAATGTTGCCCGATCAGCAGGAACTCGCCAGAGACCTCGTCCGCGACGGAAAATCCATCAGCGCCGTCGCAAGGACCTTCAACGTCCATCCGGCCACCATCTATCGCGTCCTGGAACGATAGTGGCGTTATGCTGCTTTTCTGTTCCGCTCAGCCGCACAGGCCAAGGAGCACGGCGATCGGCAGATGGGGCAGGGCGATCAGCCTGGGGGTCGCGGCCTCCTATCGCTGGTGCAGCGGCTTTCTGCCGAAGAACAGGACGGTTCGCGGGCGTCTGCAGCTGGGTGGGGACCAGAGCTGGCGCGCGCCGTCGAGGTTGCCGTGCTACACGACCGGGCCGAGCGCCGCCGTGTCGCTGTTGCTGCCGAGCACGCTCGGCACGAGGCTGCGTGGGTCCGGCAAGCTGCGAAACGGCATGTGCTGGAGGCGCGCCAAAGGATCGCCGCACGAGCGGCGCGCAGAGCGGTGGCCCGCCAACGCAAGGCGGCATCCCGAGGTCCTGCTGGTGTGTCCGGCCCGGTTTGATGGCGAGTCCGGCGATCCTGTATCGCGAACCTGAACACCTTTATTGCGGATAAGCGGACAGATTATTACCGACTGGCACACTTTCCTGAGGTCAATCGGGCGTCCTGCCAGGAATTCCTGCGAATAAGCAGTTCGCGACACCGGGCGGCAAACTCGGTCGCCAAGAGCGTTCGCCTGGCTCTGAGCATAAAAAGCACTTCCATTTTGGCGAAAGGGTTTCCGTCTGACTCACCAAAAGCCCCATTTTCGGAAGCCGGTCGGAGCAAAACGGCGGTTGCCACAATTTGTGGGGTGTGCGTAGGGTGTTTTGGGGGCCGGAAGGGGTGAAAATGCGCGGTTTGGCGGCAGGGCTGGAGGACGCGCCGGCAGGAATGCAATGCCAAATCAATTGCTTAAGCTCCGCGACGGCTTGCGTCCGGGCGACGCTCCCGCCGGCGCTGCCAGCGCGGCGAGAGGCAGGCATACCGGCTAGTCGGCCGGTCCGTCCTCCGGATCGACGATCCCCGCCAGCAGCGGCCCAAGGTCGCGCGCCATGTGCAGCATGCGCAACACGACAGGCGGCTTGCGGTCCGCGTTGTAGACCATCAGGTAGGGGAAGCCGGCCACGCGCCAGAACCGATAGGGCGCCGGCAGGAGTTCGGGCCGCACCCGACCCAGCATGGGCCGCTCGACGATGCGGCGCGCGCTCTGCACGGTTGCCTGCAGCATGGTCCGGGCCGCTGCTTCATTGTCGCCCGCGACCCACGCGAGCGCCTGAGCCAAATCGGCACGCGCAATCGGACCGAAGAAATCCGGTGTCACGCGCTCCGGCGCGCCGCGCGCGTGATCACCTCATCCATCTCTCGCTCAACTTCCTCGATCGACAGATAGCCGAGCCGATCGCCCTCCTGCTCGGCGGCGATGACCGAGGCGAGCAGTTCCGCGCGCGCAGCATCCTGGCGGCGCAGCAGGCCGATACCGGCCGCGACCACCTCGCTCACGTCACGGTAGCGGCCAGCAGCGACCGCCTCGGCCGCGAACTGCTCCAACTCCGGGGAGAGATTGACGGTATCCATGGCCAGAACATAGGGCAGGGGCGGGCGCCCGGAAAGACTTTTGGCCAGGCTGCAGGAGACACGCCGTATGTCTGACCCGACCGGCCCCGACAGCCTTGGCGACATGCTTCCCCTGGAGCCCCCCGCGTCGGCGAGCGCCACGCCGGCCGCAACGCCGGACGTCAGCCGCGCCCTGGCCGTTGTCTCACGCCTCGCTCGCAACCACGCCCTGTCCGACGAGCTACGCAGTCTGCTGGAAGGCAAGCTCGGCGCGGCGGTCGCCGCGGCGGCGGACTACGCCGCCGACGCGATCGCGCCGGCCACCAGGACGGCCTATATCCGGGACTGGCACGTTTTTGCCAGTTGGTGCCGCGAGCAGGGGGCCGACCCCAACGCGCTGCCTGTCCATCCCGTGCTCGCCGCCGCCTACCTGGCCAGCATCGCCAAGACGATCGGGATGAGCGCCCTGCGTGGCCGGCTGGCCGCCATCGCCTACCACCATCGCCGCCGCGGCCTCATTTGGTCGGCTGCGCACCCCGCGATCCGCGAGACGCTGGCCGGCATCGGCCGCGCCCACGGCAAGCCCGTTCGACCCTCGGCGGCGCTGACCTCCGTCGAGGTGAAGCAGCTGATCGCCGGCTGCGCCGGGGATCTTGCGGGAACCCGGGATCGCGCTCTGTTTTTGGTCGGCTTCGCCGGCGCCTTTCGCCGGTCGGAGCTGGTGGCCATCGACGTGGCCCACCTGCGATTCGAGGCCGGCTGCGTGGTGATTCACATTCCGCGCAGCAAGCGCGACCAGGAAGGCAAGGGGGCCGACGTCACCCTGCCGCGCATGCGCGGCAACGACACCGGCGCGGTGGGCGGCACCGGCGCGATGGGCGAGACCGGCGCGGTCAGCGAGACCTGCCCGGTGCGCGCCCTCGAGACCTGGCTCAAGCAGGGCAAAATCCGCCGCGGGCCGGTGTTCCGCAACATCAGCGTCCATAACTCGATCGAGGAGCGCCTGACCGGCGCCGGCGTGCGGCACATCCTGCTGCACCGTGCGGCGACGGCGAAGCTCGTGGTGCATGCGAGCGAGCGCCTGTCGCCGCACGGCCTACGCGCCGGCCTGATCACCGAGGCCTATCTCAAGGGCGCGCCCGACGAGCAGGTGGCGGCGCATACGCGCCACGGGGACCTGTCCACCATGCGCGGCTATCGCAAGCGGGCGCGCATCACCGGGGACAACCCGGCGCGCCTGCTCGATCTCTGAAGGCCATGATTATGCCCGCAGGCCGCGCCGGCACCGTCCGAGAAGGGCAGGGGGCGTCCGGGGAAGCGTCCGAAACCGACGCCGCTACGCCGCCGGGCACCGACTGGTTGCTGAACCTGCTGACAGTGAGCGGGCCGGCCGGGGAGGTAGCGCGCTTTCGGCAGGCGGCGCGCGGTACCGGCGGCATCCCCTGGCAGCTCGACCTCGACCATGAGGAGGCGCGGCTGTTCGCGCCGATGGCGACCGCCGGGCCGGACGCGCGGGAGTTGGCGCGGCAGCTGCGCGAGATCATCGCGGCCCGCCACGACCGCGTGCTCTCGCGTTGGCGCGAGCCTGGCGGATGCCCCTTCGATCTGCACCGGCTGGCGCCGATCCCGGAGCACGTCCTGCAGCTCGGCGAGGACGATCCCCAAGCCCAGGCCTGGCTGCGGGCGCACTGGGGCACCACGCGGTTGCGCGCGGTCCGCATCCGCGAGGAGGGGGCCGACCGCCGCCTCCGCCGCAAGGCCGAGATCGTCTACGAGTTCCGTTCCGCCGATTGGACGCCGTGGCAGGCAATCCTCCGGCTACGGCGGGACTGGCCGAAGCTCGTTCTGAAGCTGCAGCCACGCTACGACGATGGCTGACGAGCACGAGGCCGGCGTCTCCGAGCCGCTGTCGAACCCGCTCTGGGAGGATTGGGACAGTCCGCCGCGCGTGCCCGACACGCCCGAGCTGCACCTCGACGGCTTCGACGGCGCGCTCGACCTGCTGCTCGACCTGGCCGAACGCGAGCGCATCGACCTGAGCCGGATCTCGGTTGTCGACATGATTGATCAGTTCGTCGCGGCGATGGCGCGCTATGAACGTCACGTGAAGCTGGAGCGGCGGGCGGACTGGCTCATCCTGGCGGCGCGCCTGCTCCAACTCCGGTCGCGGTTGCTGCTGCCCGGCGCGGGTGAGGCGACCGACGCCGCGCGGACCGAAGCCGGGCGTGAACGCGCCCGGCTGCAAAACCTGCAGTTCGTGCGGGCGGCCGCCGCCTGGTTGGACGCCCGGCCGCAGCTCGGCCGTGACGTCTTTACGGCGCCGCGGCGCGAACGCGATCCGCGCGTGTCCTCCTACATGCGGCTGATGGAGGCCTGCCTGGCTGTCCTCGAGCGCGAAGAGGAAAGCGCGCAGCTGGAAACCGAGGCCGTGTATCGGCCGGTCATCCCGGCGCTCTTCCGCATCCCGGGCGTCCTTGCTCGTATGCGCCGGCAGCTTGCTGGGCTTGCGGAGCCGCTGCCGCTGCCGGAATTTCTGCCGCGGCTTCCTGAGGACGTGGTGGACCGTGATCTGGTCGCCAGGTCGGCCGTCAGCAGCACGTTCGTCGCGGCCCTCGAACTCGTGCGGACGGAGGAGGCCGTGTTCGACCATGAATCCCAATTCGAAGCCGTGACACTCCATGCCAGCACGCAAGGCTGACCGGACGCCATCTGCGATGTTCGGGTCGGCACGCTGTTTTCGCAATATGGTTTCAGCACATAGCATCCGGCTGGAAGCAGGTTTTTCAGGTTGAGCGGCTATTGTGCCGTCATCCCTGGTTTGCGGGGCAGACGCATCAAGCGGGCTTTAAGACATGTCAGTTTTCAAACTAGACTTCAGTGATCCTCTCAGAGCCGCCTTCAGTGCCTGACCCAGCCGCTTTCAGGCAAAGACTCCTTCATACATATCCGTGCTCTCGGCTGAGTAGTTTCCGAGGCTGGCGCGGCCACGTCATTTGTCAGCACGGTAGGATTGCGGCACGCGTTCAACAGCAGGCAACCATGGTTGCCGAAGCGGCGGCCAACATTGGCGGGACAGGATTGGCCATGGACAACCTCAGTGAAACCCGTCCAATGCACGATCCTCTCGCGACAAATCTTACAACGGCGGATGACCGAATCCGCCTGAACCACTGGTTGCCGCCGCAGTCTGGCATCGTGCCGCTGGTCCGCTTTAGAAATCGCTGGTACAGCGTCCTCTGGGCGCTGCCGATCGCCTTCATCCTGCTCGTCATCGGCGTGGCCATCGCACAAGCCTTGCGCCAGATGCCAGCCGTCCAGGATTTCCTCATGCGCTATCCCGGCGCACCGGCTTCTGCCCATGAAGTCAGCTCGGGATTCCCGATCTGGCTGCGCATCAGTCACTTCCTGAACCTGTTCTTCATGGCGTTCATCATTCGGGCCGGAGTGCAAATCCTGGCCGACCACCCCCGGCTCTATTGGCATCGCGACTGCACGCCCGGGACAGATTGGTTCCGCTTCCAGAAGCCAGTGCCTACAGGCCGGGTTTGGACCGCCAAGGACGACTCCGTGACGATCCCGGGCTGGCTGGGCATCCCCGGCGTCAGGCATTCCATCGGCCTTGCCCGTTGGTGGCACTTCTCGGTCAACACGCTGTGGGTGCTGAACGGCGTCGCCATCTACGTGATGCTGTTCTCGACCGACCAGTGGCAGCGGCTGGTCCCGACCACGTGGGAGGTGTTCCCGAACGCCTTCTCGACCGCGCTGCGATACCTATCGCTGACCTTCCCCGTCGATCATAGCTGGACGCGCTACAACAGCCTGCAGCAGCTTGCTTATTTCGCGACCGTGTTCATCGCGGCGCCAACCTCCATCGTCACCGGATTCATGCAAAGCCCGTCGCTGTCGAACCACCTCGGCTGGTTCGGCCGCGTGCTGAACCGGCAGCGGGCGCGCTCGATCCATTTTCTGGCACTGTGGTGGTTCCTGCTGTTCATCCTGGCCCATGTCACGCTGGTGTTCATCACCGGCGCACGAATTAACCTGAACATGATGTGGGCCGGTGTGAACGATGGCTCCTGGAGCGGCTTCGCGGTCTTCATCCCGCTCATCACGCTGGTGGCGGTTGCCTGGGCATTGGCTTCGCCCTTCACCATTCGGCATGCCCGGCTGGTACAGAGGATCGGGGCGTTCATGGTCGGGCCAGTTAAGGGCCTGGCCGAGTGGTGGGATCCCAAGGGCCAGCTAACCGAGCGCGACATCTCCCCCTACTTCTGGCCGAATGGCACCATGCCGCACTCGACCGAGTTCGACGCGCTGGTCGCGGGCGGCTTCGCTGATTACCGGCTTCGGGTCAGCGGCTTGGTGGAGCAGCCGCGCGAGTTCACCTTGGCCCAGCTGCGCGCAATGCCGCAGCAGGAGCAGATCACGACCCATTTCTGCATTCAGGGCTGGTCGGGCGTTGCCAAGTGGGGCGGCGTGCCGATGCGCCACATCCTCGACCTGGTGCAGCCAACCGCCGAGGCCCGCTATGCGGTGTTCTACTCCCTGGCGGACGGCACGGATGGCGGACGCTACTACGACGTGCACCGGATGGTGAACATGCGTCATGCCCTGACGATGCTGGCCATCGACATGAATGGCGAGCCGGTCAGCGTGCTGCACGGAGCGCCGGTACGGCTGCGGTGCGAGAACGAGTTGGGCTTCAAGATGGTCAAGTGGGTCACGGCGATCGAGTTCGTGCACGACTTCGCCGACCTTGGCGCCGGGCACGGCGGCTACAACGAAGACCATGAGTTCTACGGCTACCGGATGCCGATCTGACGGCCGCGGCGGTGTCCGCCCCATTAGACAGCGGCGAATGAAGCTGGGTTCTGCGCTCTATGCAGGCTGGGTCGCACTCGTCATCACGGGGATTGTCGGCGGCCTGGGCTTGGCCTTCCAGCAGCCTTGGCTGTTCCCGAGCCTCGGCCCAACCATCTTCATCCACACCGTCACGCCGAACCAGGAAGCCGCCCGGCCCTGGAACACGTTCATCGGGCACGGCATCGGTGCGGTGTCGGCTTTTCTGTCGTTAGCGTTGTTCGGCGCGCTCCACGCCTCGCCGGCCATGACGGCTGGCCATGTGACGGCCTCGCGGATTGCCGCGAGCGCCCTGGCGGTGGCCCTCACGATCGGCGGTCAGATTCCGGCCCGGGCCGGCCATGCGCCCGCCACGGCCACGACTTTGCTGATCACGCTGGGAGGCTTTCCCGCCGATCTCGTAACCGTCGCTGTAAATCAGCGCCGAAGTGGAACCCCATTCCGAAAACATCGCAACCCATTGTTTTTACTTGCTGAAATTCGTTCGGGGTAGGGTCCCGATCGGCGCCGATCGGGACCCCCTTCGAGACGCAAGTTTCCGCCGTAATTCAACCACTTACAGCCGAATGAAAGGGGGGTCCCGGTAGCATGCTGATTCACACCCAAGGGCCAAAATGTAAAGAGTGGGCCAAGACTGGGGGCAACTGGCGCCGCGGACGGGCACGAGCGAGCCAAGGACTTCCTGACTGCGGCCGAACTTGCCGCCCTGCTGGAGACAGCCAAGGCCG
>JAABUJ010003398.1_pt1 | contig 17932 bp, 18 predicted proteins | sample 5559131 | NCBI WGS metagenome assembly JAABUJ01 (sample SAMN10711875, study PRJNA513366) | rock metagenome | isolation source: Antarctica rocks | place: Antarctica: Victoria Land, Mt New Zealand nord | collected 2016-01-07 | reverse complement strand
TCGTCCGCCGCCCCATCGTCCGCTCCGGCAGCTGCAGTACCTGTATCCTCTGCTGCTCCGTCGTCTGCCGCACCATCGTCCGCTCCGGCAGCTGCAGTCTATGTGGCCCCTGCCGCACCATCGTCTGCTCCGGCAGCTGCAGTCTATGTGGCCCCTGCCGCCCCATCGTCCGCTCCGGCAGCTGCAGTACCTGTATCCCCTGCCGCACCATCGTCTGCCGCACCATCGTCCGCTCCGGCAGCTGCAGCTTATGTATCCCCTGCCGCACCATCGTCTGCTCCCGCGTCATCTTATGCACCGGCGGCACCCGCAAGCCAGTCCAGCAGCCAAGCCAGCAGCGTTGCCGCCTCCTCCCCATCTTCTGCCCCAAGCAAGAGCTCGCCAGCCTCTCCCATCGGAGGTGGCAACCAATGGTGCATGACCTACTCCCCATACACCTCGTCTGGCCAATGCAAAGACTCCATGACCGTCTCCGCGGACATTGCCACCATTGCCGGCAAGGGATTCTCCGCCGTCCGAATCTACTCGACCGACTGCAGCGGACTCCAAAACGTCGGCTCGGCCGCCAAGCAACACAACATCAAGCTCGTCCTCGGCGTGTTCATCTCCAAGACTGGCATCGCAGGCGCGCAAGCCCAAGTCACCGAAATCATCAGCTGGGCCTCGGGCAACTGGGCCTTGGTTGAGATGGTCGTCATCGGCAACGAAGCCGTCTTCAACCACTACTGCAGCATGTCGGACCTCGCGGGCTTCATCAGCTCGGCCAAATCGAGCCTCCGATCCGCCGGCTTCACCGGCCCTGTCACCACCACCGAGCCCATGAACATCCTCCAGGAACAAGGCAGCGTCCTCTGCAGCATCGTCGACGTCCTCAGCGCCAACATCCACCCCTTCTTCAACGCCGGCACCACCTCGGCCGAGGCCGGCACCTTCGTCGCCGGACAGCTCAAGGACCTCGAGAAGGTCTGCCCCGGTCTCAGCACCTACAACCTCGAGACCGGATGGCCGCACTCGGGGAGCGCAAACGGTCTCGCCGTGCCGGGCAACAGCCAGCAGGAGGAGGCGATCCGGGGTATTCAGGAAAGCGCGGGTGGCAAGAGCGTCTTCTTTAGTTTCATCGATGATATGTGGAAGGAGCCGGGTCCGTTGGGCGTCGAGCAGAGCTTTGGGTGCTCCCATCTGTTTGAGAAGTAGGGGGTGTGGTTGAATTGACGGACGTGGAGGCGGGGGTGAATGTTGATGTGTTGATAAGAAGGGAGAGTGGGACGTGGAGGTTGTTGGTTATCTGTATGATGTCTGATTCGATCGGTGGAGGGTTTGGATGTTGGGGGGAGATTGTATAGTTGCAGGACTTCCTGGATAGTAATGGTGTCCGTCTCGTCCGTCTTTCTGTCTATCTGTCTGATAATCACGCTACGACCTTGTACCTAAACCCTTCGTTGTATCGAGCACAATCTGTAATGTATCAATCGACCTTTCCGTCCCGCAATTGTCTTGATCCTCTGTGTTCGCAAACTTGACGTCTAGACTTGACTTCGGCTCCTCCAAGCTTGTCCCATTACATGACATTATATGAGCTGGACCAGTCTCCATAGCTATGGCCCACCTTACCACCTATCGTACCGAGCGAGAAAGATCAAATTCGTCGTGCCCAACGCAAACAATCATTGATTATCTGCAAGAGACGACAGACTCTAACAGAGAACGGCGCGTGGCGTCCGTCCGTCGTGGAACTCTAGACCCAGACAAAGACCCAAAACCCAAACCCAGAACCCAGACCCAGACCCAGACCCAGACCCACCCAACCCTGCCTCCAACGCCCAAACACCGACCCACCCCAGACCGCACCCCAGACCGCACCACACACCCACCCTCACCTCTCGCTCATCCCTTCCCTCCCTCCCTCCTCCACACCCCCCTCCCTCTTCTTCCCCACAAACCCCTGCTCCCCATCCAATTCGCGATCCAACGCAAACCCCTCCGTCCACGCGCTCGCCACCATGGCCACGCCCGCCAACGCACACATGACGATCCAAACGACCTTCAGCGCCTCGGCGTAGCTGCGGACCAGATCGAGTCGGCGGGGGTCGTCGGCCGACATGCGCGCGATGATCTGGACGAGCTCGGAGGCGTCGCGGGCGTAGGACGACGCGTGCGCGGCGAGCGAGGCGTGCGTCTGCAGCTGGGCGAGGAAGCGGTTCTGGAAGATGACGCCACCGATCGCGACGCCGAGCTGTGGGTCGTTGCGAGAAGGGGTTAGTGTTGCGCGCGCGTGTAGGGTGAGGGAGAGGGAGAGGAAGAGGAGAGAGTCGAGAGTCGTACAGCTTGGCCAAAGGAGCGGAAGAAGGTGAACATGGAGACGGCGAAGGCGAGGTCGGCGTTGGAGGAGGAGGCTTGGATGGCGAACTGCATGCTGGGGAAGAGCATGCCGGTGCCGAGGCCGACGACGAGGTTGAGGGAGATCCAGGCCGCGGTCGGCGTGTGCACGTCGAGGAGGTAGAGGAGGCCGCAGCCCAGCGTGGTCAGGATCCAGCCGGCCCAGATGGCCCACCGGTAGCGGCCCGTCATGGTGACGGCGATGCCGACAACGACGGAGGCGGGGGCCACGGTGAAGGTTTGGGGGAAGAGCGCGACGCCGGAGAGCTGGGGGTGGTTTGTTTAGTTTAGTTGTGGAAGAGGAAGGGAAGGGATGGGTGCGCTTACGATGGGACTGAGGCCTTTGACGACTTCGTAGTAGAGTGGGAGGTAGTAGAGGAGAGACCAGAGGATCATGCCGTGGATGAGCGAGCCGAAGTAGCTGACGACTGCTGTCCGGCTTTGGAACATGTGCAGCCGGACTAGAGGTTCGATGGCACCGAATCGTTCGTAGAAGCCGAAGGCGGTTAGACCGGCGGCGCCGACGATGAGCGGGACAAGGGTCCTCCACGAGTCCCATGCGTACATTACGCCTCCCTAGATATATGTTAGCTAAAGAACCACGTCCGTACTGGTTGAGTTGACGTTGAGTTGACGTACCCAAGTGATTGGAATCAAGAAGCTGGTCGCAGAACCGATGAACAGCGCCGAGCCGATCCAGTCGACTCGTCGGAGCTGTTCGATAAATGGGCTCGGCTTGAAGTTGAGTTTGAGGAACAGTGGGACCAGAACAAAAGCAAGGCCGAGGAATGGTAGGTTTATCCAGAAGATCCATCTCTATTGACAGTCAGTATACCACCAAGACGATACGCTCGGAGAGTCTCCACATACCCAGGAAACGTTCTGAGCAAAAACTCCTCCAACTAGAGGTCTGGATACGGTTCAAGTCAGTCCGGTAACAAGGTCGTATCCCAGGTCAAGCAGCTTACCCGGAGACTGTGCCAAGCGCCCAAGTTGCGCCTATGACGGCAAACCAATTTCCCCGAAATTTAAGTGGCACCAGGTCCGTGACGATGATCTCCGAGAGAACAATGATCCCACCCCCACCAACACCTTGAATAGCCCGGCCGACCAGCATGTAGGTGAAGTTCTTCGCCAGTGCCCCAATGAGCGCCCCCACCAGGAAGAAGACGAGGGAGACCAGCACCATTGCTTTCCGGCCAAAGATGTGCGAGAACGAGGCGTAATTGGGTTGCAGGATGGTGGACGTGAGAAGGAATGCAGTGCCCGACCAGAAGGCTTCGATGGCGGAGCCGTGGAGTTTGGAGGCAATGGTCTAGAAAGCATCAGTTCCGCGTCGTTGGGAGTAGGGTGGTAAGGACAGACTGCTAGGGCTACTGATAACGAAGTAGCGTCCAGTGCGACCATGAGGGTCATGGTGGATAGAGTCATGAAAGCGAGATACAGTCTCCAGTCTGGTCTCCGTGGGTCCTTGATGGATGATGTTTCTGCCGATGTATCTGGTGACACATTATGGGTGGTAGACTCTGTCTTGTGGACCGGCATACCGGTAACTTCTTTCTTCGGTAATGACTCCATAGCAAGTGACTAATTGACTGAAGATGAATGGCTATACACTTGACGGGATGAAAGATAGAAGATCTCAACAGACTGTGATGCACAATGAATATATAGAGACTTCGCACTTGATAGACACCGCTGGGGTGTGAAATAGATCTGCCATATCGACAAGATAGACTGTCCTATACGGTGCAATGCGGTTGAACTGATAGCAGAGCCCCATGTTGATGTAGATACAAGTCCAATGCACGAAAAGACAATATGAGACCTATTGACCCGTCACCCATCCCATCCCCTCTGAGCTGACTTCTAGTTACAGCTCTCACAAGGCTGAAGTGAGGCAGTCTGTGTGGACTGTATGGACGTCTCTCTACGGATACCTTAGGGCATTAATATTTAGGCTGTAATTATTGCCCGTGTTGCCGTTCTAACCGGATAGAAATTCACCCGTGCCCGCCGGCACGGAGTAACACCATGCCTTACTCACGTGATGACCATAACAAGTACCGGCTAGGTAGAGGTACTGGGGTGGTTTGTACTCCGTATAACGTTAGCAGACGTCATCAAGGACTACTATACCATGTCTTCTTGGAGAACATAAGGTACTGCATCGATCTAAACACTTGCACTCTGAGATACCTTCGTAGAGGTCGGTCTCGTGACAGTCTGCCAGAATGACCAGGCCTTAAGAGCCACGGAGCTCGGTGATTCAGGATGGCATGGGCCACTCGTTAAGATCTACTCCGTAACATCGTAACTACCCCCTAATGATTGTCTACCTTATGAACCTCATAATGATGAGAAGTCAGGTCTACCTTCGTACGGGAAATTCATTAATGAACCAAAGTCACCTCCCCTCTCCCTTAAAGGTAGGTAGTACCTGAAACTTGGCAGCAAGCTCGGCTGTGACCTCATCTCGCATCAACGAACCCATTTCACGGCCCCACCAACCACATCACCACGACCCCACCTTCATGCTTCGTCACCACCAACATCTTTCTCTACAAAATCTACCTTTCTCAATCAATTGACCTCACCCATCCAGCATAACTCCTTAATTCCTCAACTCCTCAACTCCCCAAGTCACCGATCAAACACAGCTCGTAAGTACACAAAACTACACCCTCACACATTCCCATCACCTATCCCCACCATAACCCTTACATCCCATTCGTCCAACAACAGCAACTAACCACACCCTCCCCCCACCCAGCCCTTCCATCCATCCAACCATGTCCTACAACGACCAACGCGGCGGCGGATACGGCAACGACAACTACGGCGGCGGCGACCGCGACCGACGCGGCGACGGCTACGGCCAAGACCAGGGCCGTGAAGGCTACGGCGGCGGAGGAGAACGCCGCCACCAAGGAGGCGGCTACGGCGACGACAACCAGGGCTACGGCAACCAGCAAGACAGCTACGGCGGCGGCGAGGGACGCCACCACGGCGGGGGCGGTTACGGCGGCGGCGACCAATCCGAATTTGGCGGCGGCGGGCGCGGCGGAGACAACTACTACAACCAGTCCAGCGGACACCAGGGCTCGGGCGGCTACGGCGGCGGGGACGACGACATGAGCGGGGCGATGCAGCACGCGCAGCAGCACGCGGGCAACAGCGGGGACGCGTCCATGTTCGGCAACGCGCTGGGCTTCCTGTCGAGCAACAAGTCGCGGATCGGTTCGGGCGACGTGGACGAGCAGCAGGCGGTGCGGGCGCACCAGGCCACGTACGGCAACGGCGGCAACGGCGGTGGAGGCGGGTATTCGGGGGATGGGGGGCATTCGGCGCAGACGATGGGGACCGGGGCGGCGATGCAGGCGCTGAAGATGTTTACGGGGGGTGGGGCGGGCCAGGGCGGGCAGGGGGGGATGGGAGGGGGGAATAGTCAGAATCAGTTGGTCGGGTTGGCGATGGGGCAGGCGAGTAAGCTGTTTGATCAGCAGAGTGCGCAGGGGCGGGTGGTAGGTTTCTTCCTTTCTTTTTCTTCTTCTCTTGTTTTCTCTTTCTTCCCCTCGTTTTCTTTTTCTTGTCTTCTTGTTTTTTCTGATTCCGGTTGGGCCGGTCCTGCTGTCTAGCTGTAAAGGATGGCGTGCTGATCGGTGGTTCGGGGTGGGTGACAGGCTCCCGGGGCGGACAAGCAGTCGGCCGTGACGTCGGCGGGGGAGATGGCGTTGAAGATGTATATGAAGTCCCAGGGTGGCGGAGGCGGCGGGGGGATGGGAGGTTTGATGGGAATGGCTAGTAAGTTCATGTAGAGAGAACGCTGAGCCTACAATAGCACAGTAAGTGCGGTTAGACAGCTGGGTTGGTAGCTTAAGTGGCTTAGGCCCATCTGCTTTACTCCGTCCGTTCCCTTACATACCCGATTCTTAAGAAAGTGTAGAAAGAAAGTGTAGGGAATCTCATGAGCAAGGCTGGGTGATGGTAAGAGAGGTAGGTAGGTAGGTATCTGTCTATCGGCAATACAGAAATAGTAAAGAATATCTACCCAGTCATACAGTTGAGACAACACATCCAGTTATCCAGGCAGCCCAGTCCAAGCCGAGCCAAGCCATTCACTTTCCCATCCATCCCTTCCCTTTACACAGGGCTCCCTCGTGCACTCGCATGAAGAAAAGAAGAAACCCGAATCTTCTTGACACCCAGCTCAGAGTAAAAGGCAGACGCCAGAACACAGCAGGAGTCGCAGAGACAGAGGCGCATTCGCCACTCCAACCAACCGTCGACCAAGCATCAAGCATCAAGCATAACCTGATCCCCATCCCTATCCCCCTCCGCATCCCCACCCACCCCCTCTCCCGCCTTGACCCCATCAGCCACAACAGCCACCGGCCCATCCCTAATCCAGCGCCTAAACTCCTCCTTCTTCCGATCGACCTCATCCTTACTCAACCCACGCATCCAGCCATTATTCATGACAAACTTCTCCTCGAACGCGCCCTTCCTCTCCTCCCTGGCCACTTCCACCCCGTCCCGACCCTTGGCCCGCACCCGCTCGCCGTGCACCCACCAGTCCTCGGTGCCGGGATCGAACAGCACCCGATAGCTCCCCAGACAGATGCGCACCGTCAGGTTCTCGGCCGACCACTGCGGCGTGAAGACGCGGTTGTATTCGGCCTCGTCGAGCTGGGGCGGGAGGTTGCGTTTCAAAAAGGGCCAGCTGAGCGGGACGCCTTCGGTCGGGTCGCGCGTCACGAAGGAGGCGACGTAGTAGGACCATTTGGCTTCGGCGTCCATCGTGTCCGTGTCGAAGGTGGCGTCGCTCTTTTTGAAGATTTGCACCGTCGCTTGCATGGTGGCTTGCGTCTGTGTGGTGGGAGGGTCGGTCAGTTGGGATGCTAGCAAAGGTGGATTTCAGGACTAGGTAGGGATAGACTTACGAAATTTATGCGGTAGACGTCGCCCTCTTTGGTGAGCTTCTCGACTTGCTTGCGATATTCGAGCTCCTTTCGGTGCGTCGTCTCCTCCTTTTCGCGATCTTTCAAGAACAGATTGAGGATTTCGCTGCTCTTGTCTTTGCTGTCACTTCCAAGCACCGAGATGGCGAACTTGACGGTAGCGCTGAGCAGCTTGTCAAAGGTATAGAGTTGCCACCCGTTCTGCATATAGAACCGTCGCAGAGCCTCCTCGAGATGAGTCATGTCGAGATCGGTCTTGACCACTTCCTCACACATCTTGACTATCTGCTGGTAGTAATTCGCACGGTTGCTCGTGTCCACGAAGAAATCCGAGGGGTTCCGGTCCACCATCCTGAGATCGTGAGCCGCTTTTGGCGCTTTTGCCCGACGAACGATATCGTGGACCTGTTTTTCATTCGCTTTGATATGTGCAAGGCGCTCGTACAGAATCTCGAACATCCTGAAGAAGCAATATATGTTCAGGTTGCAGTAGAGAGTGTAGGTATCACGTCGATAAGGTTCATTGGGTTGGATGTCCCGTTTCCCGCGGAAGTTTCCTGTTGTAGGATGATCCATCCATCTGAAATCGGTCATGTCTACGGATGCGCTGCTTTCTGCAGCACTGTCACCCGGCCCTGCCAACTCCTCATCCGCCAAGGACGTCACATCAGGAGTAGATTCTTTGCTTCCCGAGATAGCACTGCCTTCCTTTTCCTTTCGCGCCGGTTTGCCAGTTCTGCCACGTTCAAGAACCCCGCGAAGAAGGTCCGTTTTCTTTCCATTGGCGGCTCGCCGGCCCCGAGGTACGGAGACTTCTTCAGCAGCTTGACTGTCATCCTCCGCATCCTCATTAGGAGGCGAGTTGTCGTAAACGTCGCTCATGTATTGTTGGAACCTCTCTCGGTCAAGACCAAAGAAGGTGGGAATCAAATCCTTCACGAAAACTTCGAGTTTTGATTGATCGGCGCCATTGATCGAGTGAGAGCGGTCAATGTATGTTAGGAGCAGGCGGGCTGCATCCAGAATAATCTCGGTGTCGTCGAAGGAGTACTGGAACTGGTATTTGGGTACTGTGTTCCAGGGGACTATACGCTGGCGCTTTTGCTCTTCATAACGAGCTTGAATCTCGTTCTGCAGTGTCTTGGCTTGAAACTGCTTCTTGTCGACAGTCTTTGCATGGATGCCTTGGTGATCAAGGCTCTTCCAGAACATCTTTTGCGTTTGTTCGCGCCAAACCTTCTCCCACTCTCGCTACGTCAAAAGTCAGCAGAGAACATAAGGCGTCTCACGAGGGTAACGAAGCTCCAGCTTACTTGACTAGCCTTCCATTCTTCCGCCTTCTGCTTCAACCGAGCGAGTACTATGGGCACGACAGCCGTGGGCCTCAGAAACATATCGTCAATAACTTTCTGACCCCTCTCCCTGTCGTATATCTTCTTTATAACCCTCTGATATATCCTCTCACTTTGGCCACCGATCCCTGGAGGCAAAATGAAGGAGGCTCGCTCGTCAGGAGACATGATCTTAATCTGCTGAACAATGGGCTCTAATAGCTGAATGGTCCTCAGGCAAGTCTCTATATTGAAGTCGTAATCGTGCCGCTCCTCCTCGATTCGGTGAAGGCCTTCCTCGAAAATGTTCTTGCGATGCGCAACGAATCCGGAGTCTTCGGAAGCCCATGTCGGGTGAGATGCCCACTCATCGTTTAAAACTTGATAGCACATCTCATCTCGCCCACTGCACATCTTCATGCGCTCACGCTTCGGCAGTAGTCGATAACTCGGACCTAGTCCTCGACAGTTGCTCAGGCTAACCCGACCGTTAGGAGCTTTTGCCCTGTTCTCGATCGTCTCATCTTTTCCGGTATATCGAACAAATTTCTTGAACCAACTCATCAGTTCAGGGTTGCCTCCAAGGAAACTTGCGACTTTATGGACAAGGACGTTCACGTCAATCAGGTCCATTGAGAAGAGGTTGCAAAGCTTCAAGAACTCGTTCATTGTCTGCTTGTTGCCGATGAATTTCTTCGCTCTGTCGAAGAATGCGATTTCTTCAGTCGTGGCACCAGAGGTAATGGTCGGTGGTAACGGTTCTGGGAGAGCTGGCGTAAGCGTCGGAGATACGGCCGGGGCGTCGGGCTGAGTTGACTTCGTATGGTTAAGCTTCGAGCGCTTGCGAGAAACAATGTTAGCTTTCGACGCTTGTTTTCTTTTTCGAATGCGAGGCATTCTGTAGCGATGAAGATGTCTGAAATACAATGATTGCAGATAGCCAAACTTGCACCCGGCAAGTTGAGAAAAGTCGTGTAAAGAGATGCAGTCGAGATGAGATGATTAAATCGTTCAAAAAGAACACTTGTGGAGACTAGGTGAAGATGAAGAAATATAGAACCAGCGTGATGGAGCGACTCGTAAATGCAGGAGGTTGGTCGTTTGTCGTTCATGACAATACCATGAGCACACCAATTGAACGAACGAGAGGAAATTCAGGGGGTTGGTCATTTGTGATCACCAAAGCACACAACGGCAGACGATAAACTCCTCTAGTCAACTAACCTTGTTCGCGTTGCCACCTTGGCTGATGAGCCCTCTACCACCATGACCAAGGCTGGTCACACTTCCTGCCTCCGCCATCATCGAGGCAGCTTGCGCAGCTGCTCCACCTGTGATCTGTGAGCCTGCCCCTCCACGACGTTTCTTATTCTCCTTCCCGGCGCTTGGAGGCGGTGCAAAATTTCCGACCGGTGGCATCTTGATTTCAGATCTCGGTGTTTGCACCCGAGCGTTAGGTGCACCGCCTATATAGTTTGGTTCCCCTCGTACATTGCTCAACATCGCCGCATCTTCGGCAGCCTGTCTTGCAGCAGCTTGAGCTTTGGCTTGAGCGGCAGATTCGGGCAGGAATTGTTTGAAGTCCTCGAGGAGGTCTGGAGCGGACTTGAAGAGTTCAGTAACCTGCGCATAAACATCTTGAATGGGTTTGGATTCTCGTTGATACGTTTGCAAAATTTCGAGAAATTGCTTATAAATCTCAGGTTGAGAGGAAAAGCGATTCTGGTGGTGTTAGTATCAGCATCGTAGATGTTAAAAATTATGGTAAGATAGATCGCGAAGTTCCGTGCAACAAAATAGGTCAGGATGTGCTTACCTTGATCTTGTTTACGTAGCTAATAGCGTGGTTGAACTCAACAGGACCTCTCTTCTCTAGGCCGACTTGACCTGGTTGGGACAAGCCGGATCCCGCACCATTCATTCCTGCCAGTGCCTGCCCTAATGGATTTGCCTGCGCACCGACTGGTGATGAATGCATCATCGCTTGTCCTGAGTTTGTACCGTTGGTGGCAACAGACACTGCGTTCTGCAACTGTGAAACACCTCTCTGCTCCTGCTGATGAGCTCTAGCGGCGGCAGCTTGCTGGTCTTGTTCGACCTGAGCATCGAATTGAGACCCGTGGCCCTGTGCTTGGCTTGCTGAATGACTGAAGATCGATGGTCCAACCGACAAACCACTAGGACTGAACGGGCCGTCCGAGGACTGGGGATGTTGCGGCCAGTTCCCGTTCGAGGTCCGGGGGGCCTGATCATGGAAGACGTGCCTTCCAGGCGGACCATTTCCATTTGTCGCAGTTACACCGTTCAAAGCCTCATTTAGTGGACGAAAGCCGGTTGGCATTGATGAGACTGTTGTTCCTTGGGGTGTCGTGACACGGATCGCGTTGGGATCGTCCCCCGCGCCGCACTCAATGCGATAACCAGGTGGTAGGAAAGTGTTGAAGCCCTGGATGAGATTCGGATGACCCGCGAACAACGTTGAGACTCTTTCGATTACTCCAGGAGTGTCAATGCTAGCAGTGCGCATTAGTCCTGTGCCTAAAACCTTGCGTTGTCAGACCTACGCTTGGCTTTTGAAGTCTTTCATTATATCCAGGAATCGATTGTATACATCGGGCTGGTCAACAAATTGCACTTTGACCTGGTCTAGATAGCTCAAGGCATCCTGGGAGAGGGGTATGTCAGTGAATTATTCGGGACAAGATTATATAGATCAGATAGTAGATAAAGTGCATGTGTCAATGAACGTCACTCTATTCCCTGGGCATTCTGAACGAGTATTTGAGAAGATAAGAGTTGACTTTGATGAAGATATTGCACTTACATTCAAGATTGGTTGCTGGCCTTGGGGCAGCGCAGCGACCCCACCAGGCAATGGATGTGGGCCGGGAGTTGCACCGAAGGCTATCATTTGCTGTTGTGGGGTCGAACCTGGTCCGGGTTGCTGTATGAAGGTTCTGGACGTGCCTTCATTTGGTGGGACAGGATTACCGAAAACGTTACTAGGCCCGTTCGACATACTCATAGTTGCTATCGAAGGCCCTGCATTGGCGCTGGTGCCGAGATGCGACAGCAGCCCGTTCGGACCATGGATCGTTGTTTGTATCCTCGACGCCACGGGTTGATGAATTGGGATGGAACCTGTCTGGCTCTGCAGTGGAACTGTTTGTGGCTGCTCCCGCTGTTGCCTCTCCCTTTGTTCGTGCTCCCGTTGTAAGTCGCACTCGCGCTGGGCAATCTCGTCCTGCTGGCGCTGCCTATCTCTCGCATCTCTATCCCTTATCTCTCGGTCCCGCATTTCACGCTCACGGTCTGCGTTTAGTGCCGTTGGGGACTGATGCTGCATAGCTTGACCTAGTGTCGGCAGTGAATACCCAGGACCCTGCAAGGCCGGTGGTACACCTGTAGGTGGTGCTGGTGGTGCTTGCTGTTGTTGTTGAAGAGGTGGGGGGTGACCTTGAGTGGGGTGAAGAGAAGTCGGCTGCCCGAGACTTGTGAGTGTCGAGAGTGTGTGGGCACCAGGCTGGGTGGAGGAGTAGAAAGGTGTCGCGACTGAATCGGTATATGTTAGCGTTGCCGTTATGTTTCCGTAGCTGCACTATGAGGCGCCTTTTTGCAGAGTAGGAGGTGGAGAGCGCAATACCGGATGGTGGTGGAGGTAAGACTGCTTGACCGTGTGGTCCATTGTGGGGCCCATGACTGGATCTGAGAAAGGAAGTTACACTTGTTAGCAAATCCTTGGATTAGATGGATGCCTTTCGGGGAGAGATCTTGAGCGCTACATGATAACCTTTCCCGTTGTGAAGCAGCTGACATGTTGTATGCTCAGAGAACTCACCGGAAGCCGTTCAGTAGTCTCTGCTGAACTTGCCCGCTAGGCTCATTCATCGGTGGTGGTGCGACCGGTCCAGGAGGCTGCCGCCAACCATCGTTACTGGGGGGGTTCATGATTGACCACGGGAAAGGATAGGTCTTCCTCGGCGCGAATATAGGCTGAGCTGTCAGTATTGGGTCTAAGCATGATAGCACGTAATCTTTCGAGGAAGCGACTTACAGTCGATACGTGGAGAGGATGCGTGACTGATCACGAGCGTGACTGGAGGAGTGCGAAACCGCTGTAGGTCTTTCAACCAGATGATGTGCAAAATGGTCAGAGACAAGAAGCGCTGATGTTTGCGCCAACCTGTTCTGTCCAGAAGCTCTACTTGGAGCTTTGAATCGGATACGCTTGATGCGCCAGCGCGGAATAGAACGCAACAGTCACCATGAGTGTTACGATGCGTATCGTGGAGAGAGGGAACGCTGCGAGCAGGGAGTGACGAACAGCTATACTTTAGCGGCATTAGAGCGGCTCCGGGCCAGGGTCTGACGGCAGATGCCGCTTATTAGAAATTCCGAGGCAACACGCTTTGTTCTACTACGTTACACCGTAGGAGCCAATAGGGACTTTAGTGTTTGATAATGAGCCTTGATCGAGCAACTGCATGATCTGTAGCAGAGAGCCTCTTCTCTGAGCTGTTGACCGTGGTACTAGACCAGTGGCTCAAGGGGTCCTTCTAATAACTCCAGCCCTGCACCAAACCAATGCCAAATGTGGACGCCTGTAACCATATCCTTCGACATCACTCGTTCCGCGTTTCTGCTATTCGTAATTGATGACACCCTTCAGTATCCACACTTCGCCATTGGCGACTTTGTTAGCGATGCTGGAGACTTCGATATCGCCGGGTTGTACCTATTTCGCAAAGACTGTTAGCGACATGTCAAAGCACGAGGGTTGGCCGCGCCTACCGTCTTCTTCCCACCCTTGGTCTCCCACCATACCTTGGTCCCTCCTAATGTGCTTATCTTTTCGCCTTCCTTCCACGGGCTCGCAGGAACTATGTGTGCCTCCACAAACCTCCTCAGATTCCGGTGTGCTCTGTCTTCTCCATCCACTCCGTCGTATGCATTCTGTCCCAACGCACCGTAGTCTTTGGGGTTCTCCCATGGTTTCCTGGGCAGCTTTGACATCTCCGAATTCAACGGCGCAAGCACAGTGGTGTTCTGCGTGTTGTCATCTAGCCGCTTCGAGATGGCCTCGATATCGCGCGTAAACCCTGCGAAGATATTGATGATACGGTCTTTACCGATGACATCCGATATGATCACCTCGCCTGAAGGGTTCGAAGGTGGGTCCTGCTTGTCTGATGGTGGGAGGGCAATGTTGGGGGTGCTCATCATCGGAGCTTGATGCGCTCCCGCAGGTTTGACGGCTTGAAGGCGCTGTAGTGGAAGCTGTGATGCTGCGGCTATCGATACAAGTAAGGAAAGAAACAAAGTCGGTGGCTTCATGCTTGCTCTACTGCAACTGCCTCAGTGTTTGGGCTGTGATAACGATGGCTATTGCTAATGACGTTGGTGCCAAGATCGTCAGAGGCCTGCTTAGTCATGACACAAGGGAATCCCCCACGTCCGTATGTGGGGAATCTTCTCAATTACCGCCGAGGGTCGAGGGTCGAGGGTCCAATTGTGCGAGACCTACCTTACGTGCTGTGATGCCTAACGCAAGGTACCTTACACGCAGTGTGCCACAACGCTTCTCATTGTCGTATTGGTACCTGAAGGCAGACGTGTTGTGCATTGGGTTGTAAGCCCACATTGAAGATGTCTAGGGCCCAATACTCTCACGTGGGAGCCATAGGTAGGGCAATCATCATATCGCCATACAGTAGACTTTGACGGCGACGATGAAGAAAGAGGGTCAGAGCTTATGTAGACTTCCCTCATACCTCTTCGGATCACAGTCTCAGGCTTTCACATGTGTCGTGTAAGGCCACACAACTTTTGTCCACTGCTGTCACATGCTTGCTTAAGGTACTGTGGTCACCTTAGGTAGGTGTTGGTACCTTCCAGCCATCTGACCTGGCTGCTGGTGATATCCAGGTGAAGAACGGAGACTCTCTCTAGTTGCTCCGCCGATCTGATGCTTGAACATCTTGAACAGTTATGATAATGGTTGATACTGTACGAACGTAAGTTGATGAACATAAAGTTCGTGCCAGGCTGCATGTGATCCAGATTTTGGTACTGTATCCTCTAACTTAGCGCATCTCTCTTTCACCTCGGCTCCGCCACCGGAATCAAAACCCAGACCGATTTCTCTCAGACCTATTCCTTACAGCCTCCCACTCTCTTGGCCAAAGCCTCTACATCTTACACTGTAGAACTTCACTCCCTCTCCATACTCCACCAAACCTGTTAGCCTGCGTCGCCATGGCGTCGAGGATCATTGTTGTCGGAGGTGGCTGTAAGCCTCTCCGCATCCCCGCGTTTTCCCACAGAGCCCCATGCTAACCATCTCCAGTGGCCGGCTTGAGCGCCGCACACACGATCTACCTTGCCGGTGGCAACGTGCTATTACTAGATAAGAACAGTGAGCACCAAAACGAACCGACCTGAAATCTCCTGCTGACAGATACAAGACTTCTTCGGGGGAAACTCTACCAAGGCCACATCCGGCATCAACGGGGCTCTGACTCGGACACAAGTCGATGCCAAGATCGCGGATAGTGTCAAGCAGTTCTACGATGATACGCTAAAGTCCGCGAGAGACAAGGCCCGGCCAGACTTGATCAAGGTTCTTACTTACAAGTCTGCCGCGGCCGTCGAATGGCTTCAGGATGTCTTCAACTTGGATCTCACTCTCGTCTCGCGGCTCGGGTAAGGCTCGACCCCTGTGATAATTTGCTTGATTTTGGTACTGATACTCGCCGAAGAGGTCATTCCCAGCCCAGGACACACCGTGGCCACGACGCCAAGTTCCCCGGTATGGCTATCACATATGCGCTGATGCAACGGCTAGAGGAGTTGGTCGAGAGTGATCCGGATCGGATGCAAATCATCAAGAAGGCCCGCGTCACGGCGGTCAACAAGGATGGTAACAAGGTTACTGGTGTCACTTACGACTTCGGTGGCGAGTCGTGCTCTGTAGATGGGGTGGTCGTGATAGCAACCGGTGGCTATGCTGCCGACTTCGGGGAGGGCTCACTTCTGAAGAAGTACAGACCAGATACGTTCGACCTTGCCAGCACGAATGGTACCCATGCCACTGGTGACGGGCTGAAGATGCTCATGGCAATCGGCGGAAACGGCATCGATCTGGACAAGGTCCAGGTACACCCTACCGGTCTTGTAGACTCGAAGGACGCTGGATCAAAGTGGAAATTCCTTGCTGCCGAGGGTATGAGACATGCTCCTGACGGACTTACAACGATACTGATAACCGAGTCTAGCACTTCGAGGCGAGGGTGCTCTGTTGTTGAACTCAGAGGGCCAGCGGTTTGCTGATGAACTCGGACACCGAGATTACGTCTCAGGCGAGATGTGGAAGCAGAAGGAACAGAAGAAGTGGCCGATTCGCCTCGTGCTGAACTCCAAAGCCTCCAACGTCCTAGACTTCCACACCCGTCACTACTCCGGCCGAGGGCTGATGAAGAAGATGACGGGCAAAGAGCTCGCCAAAGAGATCGGCTGCGGCGAGAGCGATCTGCAAAAGACCTTCCACGACTACAACGACATCGCCGACGGCAAGAAGAAAGATCCCTTTGGCAAGAAGTTCTTCCACAACCTTCCTTTCGACATCGACGACACCTTCCACGTCGCCAACATGGAGCCCGTCCTCCACTTCACCATGGGCGGCATCGAGATCACCGACAAATCAGAGGTGTTGAACTCCGAAGGCAAGCCCTTCGAAGGCCTATACGCTTGCGGTGAGGTTGCCGGCGGTGTCCACGGCGCCAACCGACTAGGTGGCTCCTCCCTCCTCGGCTGCGTCGTCTACGGCCGCGTGGCGGGCGAGTCCGCCAGCCAATACCTCTTCCAGAAAGTGCTCAGCGGCGGCGTCTCCTCGGCCGCCCAGCGTCTCGGTCAGATCTCCCTGCACATCGACCCCTCGACGCCCGGCAAGATTTCCGTCGAGTGGGGCAACGGCGAGGGCGCATCGGCATCATCCAGCTCCAGCCAAGGATCCAACCAAGGTCAAGACAAAGCCAAGCAGCAGAGCCAGAAGTCCGCCGCGCCCGTCATGAAGGGCGACAAGGCGGACAGCAAGGATCCCGGGAAGGTGTCAAAGCCGACGGACCCGCAAGAGTTCAAGGTGCCCGAGACCGAGTACGCGATGGAGGAGGTGGCCAAGCACAATAAGAAGGAGGACCTCTGGATCGTCGTCAAGGGCGTCGTGCTCGACGTCACGAACTGGCTGGACGAGCATCCCGGTGGGCCGCAGGCGCTGTTCTCCCATATGGGGAAGGACGCGACGGAGGGTGAGTCATAGCCTTTTGTTGCTTGCTCGTGTTGCAATTCGTCATGGTTATGCTTGTTTGCTTTGTTGGGGATTCTTGTGCTGACACGAAACAGAATTCGAAATGCTGCACGACGACGAGGTCATCCCCAAGTACGCAGCCAGCATCGTCATCGGCCGCGTCAAGGGTCAGACGCCCAGTCTCGAGATATAATCTACGAGTGCGTTCGGCAGTGGGGTTGGTGGTGGGGGCGTGGAACGGGAAGTCCAGAGGGACGGTGATGGGTACAGAGTGAAAGTGCAAGAGACCTGGGGGACTGTCGTCTGTTTGCGGGCGTGCCAGTATCGTGTACTCTATCGATATCATTGTGTTTGGTAGCTCGCTGCGTCTGAAATGGATAGCTTTGTACATGTGTTGCGCAATCCATCGACCTTGCTCCTTCTACGCTAATGTGCATGTGCATGAATCAAGACTGTGGCATGAGCAGGGGATTGAGTGCCATGTTCGAGTCAAAGTCTTTGTAAACGCCCATCCATCTACATGCGCGCTCAAGGTAAGTGACTCAAGCTCGATACCCAGTGATGCATGGGCCCTGAATGTAGTGAAGAGCAGAGGAGGAAGGATAATCCAACGCTGTGAGAGTCGCGCGGAGATAGGCATGAAGGCATGGGGCACGAGGCCGAGGGATTTCTAGTCCGCAATTGCTTGAACGATGCTTGGGGATTCCGTGTCCAATCCGTGACCGAACGAAGTCCTTCCTTCACAGACCACGCGACCGAAGGCCAAAACTGCACAAACGACCCCCGAAGGTGCAAGAAACCGCCAGACCCGAGACGATCGGGCTTGACTTCGACAGACAGCCCCGCTTTACGCCCATTCGACGCCAAAAACGCAACTTCCGCCATCTGCACCCCCCGGTCCCTGCACACCCTCCGCACCAGCCCACCCCCACGCAACGCTCCAACTCCCCCTCCCCACCCTC
>JAABUJ010003397.1_pt1 | contig 17933 bp, 19 predicted proteins | sample 5559131 | NCBI WGS metagenome assembly JAABUJ01 (sample SAMN10711875, study PRJNA513366) | rock metagenome | isolation source: Antarctica rocks | place: Antarctica: Victoria Land, Mt New Zealand nord | collected 2016-01-07 | reverse complement strand
TCAACAGATACCCCGCCACACCCAACAGTACACAGCTTGAGGCCGAACCTATTTATGAAACAAGCTCTAGCAAAGTTCATGCAGCCCGGCTATTCGCCGGGCTTTTCGTTTGCTCCCGGAGGGCCGGGCCTTCAACCCTGGGGTAGGCCTGCGGACGTCAATCAAAGTCCAGACTTAAGCTATTGTAAAAATTACTTTAGGACCAAAGTTCAGGGGGAAGGAGTACCAGTGAAGTCCGATCAGGCAGCGCTCGACCAGACTTTCATGGCGCGTGCGCTCTCGCTTGCTGAAGCGACCTCCGCCCTTGCCTCGCCCAATCCGCAGGTAGGATGCGTGCTCGTCCGCAAGGAGGAAATCATTGGCGAAGGCGCTCACCTCTACGCCAACCGCGATCACGCCGAAGTCGTAGCCCTGAAGCAAGCCGCCGCCGCAGGTCTTGACCCCGCAGGGGCCACAGCCTACGTCACGCTCGAGCCCTGCAGCCACCATGGACGCACCGACCCGTGCGCTGACGCTTTGATCGCCGCCGGAATTACCCGCTGCGTCGTCGCGACCGCCGACCCCAATCCTGCGGTCAGCGGACGCGGCCTGGCTAAACTTCGCGATGCGGGCATTCAAGTCCTCGTCGGCCCCGGACAGGAGTGCGCCCGCGCACTGAACACCGCCTTCGCGTTCTCCATCCAACACCAGCGTCCTTTCGTGTCTCTGAAAGCCGCGCTCTCGGTCGACGGTTTTCTCGCTCCCGCCGCCCACACCCGCACACCGAACCAGCCCCACTGGCTTACAGGCTGCGACGCCCGCGCCGAAGTGCAGCGTCTGCGCCACGACTCCGACGCCATCCTGACCGGCATCGGCACGGTGCTGGCTGACGATCCGACCCTGACAGACCGCACCGGCCTGCCGCGCCGCCGCCCGCTCCAGCGCATCCTCCTCGACTCCAAACTGCGCCTTCCGCTTGACTCGAAACTTCTGAGAACATTGAAGGAGCCCGATCTCTTGGTCTTCACTACGTCCGCTGCCCCGAAACAGAAGCGCCAGCAGCTGGAGACTCTAGGAGTTCGCGTTATAACGGTCGATTTACCCACTCTTGAGCTCTCCGAGATCCTGCACCATCTGCACCAGGAACAAATCCAAAGCGTCCTGCTCGAGTGCGGCTCGCAGCTCAACGCTGCCTTTCTGGATTGCGACCTGGTCGATGAAGCTGTCCTGTTCTATGCGCCATCAGAACTCGGTCCCGGTTCCGTCTCGTTCGCCCAGGGCACTCACAATCCCTTTCAACTGGAATCGCGGCTCACCCATCTTCGCAAACAAGCCTTCGGCCCCGACGTATGCGTCTCCGGCCTGCTACACGACCCCTGGCCCGCTCACGATTTTTGATCTCATCGAAGCCGCGCCGCACCGGAATGCTATTCTTGTAGAGATTGCAAATTGGCGTTTCAGCGAGGTTTTCCATGGCATCTGCAACCATCGACGTAAGCAAAGGCGTAGCAAGAGAGTACAAGGTAGCGGACATTTCGCTCGCAGACTTCGGACGCAAAGAGATTGACATCGCCGAGCAGGAGATGCCCGGCCTGATGTCCATTCGCCGCAAGTACGCCGCCTCGCGGCCGCTTGAAGGCGTGCGCATCACGGGCTCGCTGCACATGACCATTCAGACCGCGGTGCTGATCGAGACCATGGTCGATCTGGGCGCAGACGTGCGCTGGGCGAGCTGCAATATATTTTCCACGCAGGATCACGCCGCTGCCGCGATCGCTGCCGCCGGTGTGCCGGTCTTCGCCTGGAAGGGCGAGTCGCTTGAGGAGTTCTGGTGGTGCACCAACGAAGCGCTCAGCTTCCCTAACGGCAAGGGCGGGCTGCTGGGTCCACAGCTCGTCATCGACGACGGTGGCGACGTTACGCTGCTCATCCATAAAGGCTACGAAATGGAAGCCGGTCATGACTGGGTCGACTCCGAATCGTCCTCGCAGGAAGAGGGCGTCATCAAGAATCTGCTCAAGGATGTGCACAAAGAATATCCGCAGCGCTGGCATGAGGTCGCCAAGGAATGGCGCGGGGTATCGGAAGAGACCACCACCGGCGTGCACCGCCTGTACAAGATGATGGAGCAAGGCAAGCTGCTCGTGCCCGCCATCAACGTCAACGACTCCGTCACCAAATCCAAGTTTGATAATCTCTACGGCTGCCGCGAGTCGCTGGTGGACGGGATCAAGCGCGCCACCGATGTCATGGTCGCCGGAAAAGTCGCCGTGGTCTGCGGCTTCGGCGATGTCGGCAAGGGCTCGGCTGCCTCGTTGCGTGGTCTTGGCGCACGCGTCGTCGTCACCGAAATCGACCCGATCAACGCACTGCAAGCCGCCATTGAAGGCTACGAAGTCACCACCATCGAGGAGACGCTGGGACGCGGCGATATCTACGTTACCTGCACCGGCAACGTCGACATCATCACGCTCGAGCACATGAAGTTGATGAAGGACCAGGCGATTGTCTGCAACATCGGCCACTTCGACAATGAGATCCAGATGGCGCAGCTCGAAGGATCGGGCGCAACCCGTCTGAATATCAAGCCGCAGGTTGACAAGTACACCTTCGCGAACGGCAACTCAATCTTCATCCTTGCCGAAGGCCGCCTTGTAAATCTTGGTTGCGCGACCGGCCATCCCAGCTTCGTGATGAGCGCTAGCTTCTCCAACCAGACGCTCGCGCAGCTTGATCTGTGGGAGAATAAAGATACCTATGAGAACAAGATTTATATCTTGCCCAAGAAGTTGGATGAAGAAGTCGCGCGGCTGCACCTTGAAAAGATTGGCGTCAAGCTGACTACGCTCTCACCCAAACAGGCCGAGTATCTGGGAGTAGCAGTCGACGGCCCGTACAAGTCAGACATATACCGCTACTAACTCTGCGACGAAGCATAGGCAGTGGTTCGCAAACAACAAAACTGGCCTCCACAGAATCTGTGGAGGCCAGTTTCCCCTTCGCAGAAACGTTTGCGTCCGCCGCCCGGGAGCACGCGAGAAAGGCGCAGGCATGAGTAATACCTACTTCGCGGGCCTGTACGCGACAATCTTGGTCTGAATCTTCGAGTACGTAGCTGCGGGCAAAATGCCGCGCTGCGTTAGTTGATTTTTCGCCGTGTAGGGCCGACCCTTGATGATGCGATCGGCATACGCATCGCCGATACCCGGCAAAGCCTTCAATTGATCGCGGCTGGCCGTATTGATGTCGAGCGGGTCCGCCGATGAAACCGTCATGGGCGCGGCCGGCTTGACCTTCTGGGCAGCCGATGCAGCGTGAAGTGGAGCGAAAGCAAACGCGAGCGCGAGGACAGGAACAGCACAGCGGCGAAGGAAGTTCATAGCGATCATCTCCTTACTAGGAAAAGTGCATAGCTTATTCCTGGATCAGCTTACTCCAGCGCGAAACGCCCGAGCCAGTTGTGGCTCCCTCAATGGTGTGCAACATCTTGTACGTCCGGCGAATACAGGGATCCTTCACTCCGTTCAGGATGACGAATTTACACATTGAAGAATGGGTTGGAACACAGCAGTAAGCCAATGAGAGAAGTTCTTCTGCCCCTTTGGTTGTCATTCCCGAAGGGAATCTGCGTTTGCTCTTGTTCTGAGTTGTACCCGCCTCAGCGAGTCGTCACTTGGACGACGTGTATCTCAGGCAGTTGCTGATTCCAGCTTCCAGTAACATCTTCAAAGATCAACCGGAACTCGCGATCCTCCCCGGGCGCGATCGGTGCCGCCCTGACGGGCTCGATATCAACGTAAGGCTGGCGCGTACGAATTAAACTCAGCGGCAGCGTTTCGATCTGCGGCGGCATGGCTTCCTCGTTGGCAAACAAGACCTGCACAGAAGCGGCGGTTACGGTTTTGGTCCCGTGGTTCTGAATATGACCGTCGATGTAAGTCGATTTGCCGCCAGACAAACTGGTCGATTCGCTCATCGTCACGTCCGCAATCGGGAGTTGCCCCGCGTAGGAAGCAAGCGGCAGCACAGTGTTCGCAGGCGGCCCGGCTTTGTGGTGTGTCAGCAACAAAATCGCAGCAATCACCAGCACGATGGCCATACCCGCAAGCCCCCACGCCATCCACGGTGTTTCGGTCTTGTCAGGCGCACGCGTACCAAACACTGGCTCCCGCTGCGGCGAGTTCCCCGGGGTTGAGGAGCGTTCATTTCTGGGCGCTTCAGGAGGCAAGGTGCTCATCTGCGAGATTCTAAACCGTCAGCATGCGCGAAGGCAGCCTTTAACCAAAGCGCGCCAGGTTGACGGTCTGGCGGAAGTCCACGCCCGTCATCTCGACCACCACACACATCTCCTGCAGACGGCTGCGCATGCGTTCGCCGATGCGGTCACCCAGGCTCTCCTCCCGCCGCGAAGCCCTCGCCTGCTCAAACGCCGAGCTCGCATCCAGACCCGCATTCATAGGAGCGGCATTGGCATAGTTCGTCGTGATAAGAGTCGTTCGACGGTCGTTATAGCGCATGTTCAGGATGTGCGCTACGGTGTCCCAGACCCAGTCGCTGGGCTTGGACGCACCCAGTTCGTCGAGCACCAGCACTTCGGCCTCAAACACCGGCGCGAGGATTTCCAGCTCCGTCGCCTGCACTTGGCGGTTGTAGCTGTTCTGCACCTGCTTCAGCAGCTCGTTGTAGCTGACGAACAGACCCTGCGCGCCGCGTTCGCTCACCAGCGCCTGCAGGATGCCGACCGCGAGATGTGTCTTGCCTACACCAATCGAGCCAGTCAGCAGCAAGCCTGTTCCCTGCGTCTCGAGTGGATAGCTCTCGACAAATTTACGTGCGCTCAGGTGCGCCGATTTGAGCGAACGTGTGGCCGAAGGAAAGGCCGTCTCGAACGAATCGAGCGAACAGTGCTCGTACCGCTTGGGAATCCTGGTGCGCTCCAGCATCCGGTTCAACCGCCGCTCGGCCCGGCAGCTGCACTCCCGCGCGGCCCGCGTGCCGTCGGGACGCGCCACCACGCTAACGCCCGAGTCTTCACAGAGCGGGCAAACCTTGTCAGAACTCAACGTGCGGTCCGGCATCGCCCTAGTATCGCAGGTTGCCCGCTCCCCTTCCCGGCTCTCCCGCACTCTGAATCCGATTGCCCGCTGTGCGAATCAAAGGTAGACTGAGGAAAGCATGTCCCGGCTGTTTCGGGGTACATGCAACTGAACTCGGAATATCATAAGGCGAGCCGGTAGCGCGACAGGCCCTTCGATGTGACGGTGAATATACCCGTTCGCAAGCGAACCGCAAGCCGGCCAGGCCGCAAAAGGAAAAGTTCAATGCCCAAAGCATCTATTCATCCCGATTATCACCAGACCACGGTCAAGTGCGCCTGTGGCAACCATTTCGAAACGCGTTCGACCCATAAAGGGGACATCGTGCTCGAAATCTGCTCCGCCTGCCACCCGTTCTTTACCGGCAAGCAGAAACTGATCGACACGGCCGGCCGCGTCGACCGCTTCCGCCGCAAGTTTGCCCAGTCGGATGCCTCAAAAGCCGCCGCAAAAAAATAAAGCTCGTCGACTCATAAACCAGGCCTCCGCCTAACACGGTGGGGGCCTTTTCCGTTACCCTGCGGTGGGGAGTTTGGCGTGGTCGAGATATATCTAGAGCGAGCGGAACAGTTCGCCAGAGCGAGGGAATTATGTCGCAGCGACCCTGAATACTCAGCTGCTACCGCTTTGCTGGCGGTCCACTCTGCAATCTCCTTTAATGATGCGTTATTGGCTCTTCTCACAAACTCGCGCAGCAAGGGCACTGATCATGCCGAGGCACGGTTTAGGACGATGAAGGCATGTCGTTCACGGGGTATTGCAACGGACGGCTTGGAACATCTGAAGAAGCTTGTATCCGCGAAGACGAACGTCTCGTATGGCGATCAGACCATTTCGTTTGATAAAGCAGGCGACGGCCAGTGAACGCTTTCAAAGCTGGACATACCACACGATGAAGGGAGCTAGCAATGAATATAGTTGAGGAGGGAGCACGCCGACTTAGTCCTAAGCGAAGTCACGGGCGAGTTATAAACGCCATTGCCGCAATGCTGCGGCAAAGACTTTCTGTCCCTCACATTTACTTCAAGCCGCGCCTGCTCGGCTACAGCACTTTAGACGTTCTCGCCGTGGATCGTGCCGGTAGTGGAGACGTTCATGGGGTAGAGATTAAAGTCGTAAGCATTCTTCCAAGCCCCGCAAGCATTAAGAAACTTCTTGTCCCTCTGAGGTCGCTTCCCGTTCACTACAAGTACTTGGCGTTGAACTCGCGCGATATCGATATAAATGTGCTCAGAAAACTAGCGAACTATCCAGAACTATTCGACGATACAGGAATCGGCCGCGTTGGAATCATCGCGTACGACGATCGCCTTCTGCAAGCCGACACAACACTGAACTCCGACCTAACAACACTGGTCGTCAGTCCGGAGAGATTCCTGGTGCGCGACGGGAACTAACGATGCTGGAGAGGTTCCTTGTTCACGCCAAACCTGATATGCAAGTAAGAATGTAGTCTCATGCAGAAGTACTGGGACAATCCGGCCCGCAACTTGATGCCTGAGCGCACCCGCGTTCCCGAAGCTCTCGACATCGGCGGCGTGCACATTTCTCCCGCGACGGTCCTGGCACCGATGGCCGGGGTAACCGACACGGTCTTCCGCCGCTTCATCAAAAATGCGAGCAAATTTACGCCGGACGCGGCGGGCAGCTCGAGTGCGGACATTCACGAAGAGACCACAAATCAGCAGTCGGGCTGCGGCCTGATCATGACCGAGTTCACCTCGGCCGACGGTCTCTCGCGCATGCGCGAAACCAAGCGTAAACGCTACCTGACCTACTACGACGACGAGCATCCAATTTCGGCGCAGCTTTTTGGGTCGAACCCGGACACGCTTGCCGAGTCGGCCCGCATCTGCCAGGACGCCGGATTCGACCTCGTCGATCTCAATCTCGGCTGCCCGGCCAAGCGGGTCGTCTCGTGCAATGGAGGCTCAGGTCTATTGCGCGATCTGCCGCTGATTGAGGTCATCTTCAAGCGCGTGCGCGCGGCAGTCTCGATTCCGTTCACAGTCAAGTTCCGCATGGGCTGGAATGATGCCAATATTGTCTGCGTTCCGCTGGCGCGGCTTGCCCAGGACTGCGGCCTGAACGCCGTCGCTCTGCACGCCCGCACCCGCGAGAACGGCTACTCCGGCCAGGCGCGCTGGGAGTACATCGCCGCCGTCAAGGATGCCGTTTCAATCCCGGTCATCGGCAACGGCGATATCCTGACGCCCGAGGACGCGGTCGCCATGGTGCACCAGACCGGCTGCGACGCGGTTATGATTGGCCGCGCGGCCCCTGCCAACCCATGGATCTTCCGGCAGATTGCCCAGTACACGGCAACCGGGAGCTACGACCTGGCCACCGATGAGGACCGCCATCGCATGATCGGCGCGTACTTCGACATGCTGCTGCGGGAACTGGAAGAGCACCCAATCATCGTCGGCGAAGCGGGCGTTGAGCTCACGGACGATCAGAGAAAGCTGCAGCGCAACCGAGAATCGAGCCTGCGTGAGACGCTTGGTAAGATGAAGCAGTTCGCAAGCTGGTTCACGCACGGTATTCCGGGCGGAGCCACCCTGCGACGCCACATCTTTGAAGCGAAGAGCGGAAACGCGGTCCTCGACGCCGTGGAGCAGTTCTTCGTTGAGCATGGGCCACGTGCCCACCACGTTCAACCGGAGTTGGTCCCCAGCAGCTACCCGTTTCGTGCCTGACAAAACGCCCTGCCCGCCTCCCACCCAGCCTTTACATCCTGCGTTAATCGCCCGTGGCGGCCGGCCTCACGCTGTCGCAAAGCGTTGGCTGGCAACCGTGGTCTCGCCTTCAGTAGGCGACCCTACATACAAGGTTGTTGACTTCACTCTGTACACTGACAGAATGTACGGAAGGCGCGCGCAAAAGAAGCGGTATGGAATTCTGCTCGCTCTCATTGCAGCCGCTATCCTGATCATCGGCCTGCTCTTCAAGCCGGGCCAGACCACTCATCCTTCGCCAGAGACCACACGCACGGAAGCACTCCGGCACGATGTCGACACTCTGCGGGAGCTTGCCCAGCGCAACACTCTGCGGACTACCTCAAGCCGCTTCTCGGCCATGGCCCAGGCCGATGCTGAATTCATTTATTCCGCCAGCGACGGGCGCACGGCCCTGCTGTGGTCAAAAGACAGTCTGCTGTTGACCGCTGGCGGATCTCCGCCCGCGTCCACGCAGATCTTCGTCAACGGAAAAGAAATTCCCGCAGCCCCGAAGCTCTGGGGCGCCGGCTTGCCCTTTACGCTCTACCAGGCAGCTAATCTGGAGGCCACTCCCGCCAGCACGCTCAAGCTCGAAGACCTTGAACCCGGCACGTGGATGGTTGTGGATAGCGTGGGCAGCAACGGCCCGGAGTTTGTCACGGGCATGTACAGCGGCACCAGCAAAACCACCTGCAACGGCATCGACTATGACAGCATTCTGCTGAATGCGTCGTTCGACCCACACTTCATCGGGGCGGGCATGTTCGACATCGATGGCGACCTGGTCGCGGTGCTGGCGCAGTGCGACCGCGAAGTCGCCGCGCTCCCGGTCGAACAGATCGCCGCGCACATCGCAGATCTTCGACGCCCCGCTCAGGTGCCCTTTGCTCATCTAGGCTTCGTTGCTCAGCCCATGGACGCGCCGTTCGACAGACTCTTGCATGCCACGACCGGACTTGTCGTCACGGACGTCTGGATGCGCTGGCCGGCCGCGCTGTCAGGGTTGATGCCTGGCGATGTCATACTCTTCATCGATAACACGCCGGCTTCGACAGCCCAGCAACTTGCTTCCGCCCTCGGCAACTTACCCGTACAGTTGCGCGTCCAGCACGCATCCGCCACGCTACAAACGCTAACCCTGAGCTCCGATCAGGCAAGAGCCGGATTTGCAGTTCAGCAGGCCACCTCGACCCCAGTGACTCTTACTTCGGTTTCAGCCAGCCTCACTGCGGCATCCGGTCTGCGCGCGGGCGATCAGGTCTTGCAGGTTAACGGACGACCCGCAAGCGCAAGATCCCTCACCGAGACCCTTGCTGTGACCCAATCCGCACCGCAGTCTGCCGTGCTGACCATACAGCGGGGCCCTCGCCAGTTTTTAGCCGTGGTGAACCGGTGAATCAACTCGCCTCGGTCGGCCTCATCCTGCTCATCTCGCTGCTGGCCGGGCACCTGGTCAAGTTCGCCCGCATCCCGGAGGTCACCGGCTATATTCTCGCGGGCCTGGTCCTTGGCCCATCCATGCTGGGCTGGATTCGCCAGGACAACATCCAGGCGCTCCAGGTTCTCAGCGACGTGGCGCTTGGGCTGATCATGTTTTCGATTGGCTCCATCTTCAAGTTCGACCGCTTCCGCCGGATCAGCCGCGACGTCTTCCTGATTACCGCAGTGGATGCCGTTCTGGTGGTGCTCGCGGTCGGCGGCACCATGCTGCTCTTTCATCAGGGCTGGCGCATCTCCCTGCTGCTGGGCATCATCGCCGTCGAAAGCGCCGCCGCTTCCACCCTGATGGTGCTGCGCGAGTACGACTCCGCCGGTCCGCTGACCGATACCATCACCGGCGTGCTGGCGGTCAATAACGTCCTCTGCCTCGCGCTGTTCTCGCTCGCTATCTTCGCCATGCAGATTGCGGGTCCGCTGTTTCACCCTCAGGCATTCACCCTGCACGCGCTCTACCGTCCCATCTACATCCTGATCTGGCAGCTGGTTGGATCGATAGCGCTCGGCTACCTGGTCGGTGCGCTGCTTTCCATCTGGGCCACCCGCGTGGTCGAGCACGGTGAAACGTTGATCCTGCTCATCGGCAGCATCCTGTTCGCGCTTGGTCTGGCCACCACCTTCCAGCTCTCGACGCTGCTGACCAGCCTCGCCGTGGGCGCGACGGCGGCAAACTTTTCCCAGAACAGCCGCCGGCTAGGTGACGTTCAGGCCCGCACCGACCCACCTTTCTACGCCATCTTCTTCGTTATCGCAGGAGCCAATCTTCACCTGGCAATGCTGAAGACGCTTGGCTTCGTCGGCCTTGCTTACATCCTCGCTCGCGCTGCAGCCAAGTTCACGTCAACCACCATTACGCGACGCCGCACCACACTGCCGGCGGAGGCTCAGAAGTACCTGCCCTTCTCGCTAACGGCCCATGCCGGGCTGGCGATCGGCCTGGTCCTCTCACTGCGTACAACTCTTCCCGAGCTGTCCGCCCAGGTAAGCACCATTGTCCTCGCCGCCATTCTGATTTTTGAGATAGCCGGGCCTTTCGGCACCCGCTACGCCCTGCTGAAGAGCCATGAAGCCCGCACCCAACCCGACGGCCCACCCGACCTCCTGGCCTAATTGCTGGCTTTTCGATAAAGGGCCTCGGCATAAGCCCAGGCCCCTTTATTCAGCAGATAGCAACGTTACGCAGCAGCTTCTTCGGCCTGAACCTTGGTCTGCGCTACCGTCCAGTCGCTTGCACCGACTTTGAAGCGTGCGAAGCGGCGGACCGAAATGTTCTCGCCCAGCTTGGCCACCTTGGTCGCGATCAACTGTGCGATCGTCTGGGTCGATTCCTTGATGAACGGCTGGTCCAGCAGGCAGACTTCCTCGTAGAATTTCGCCATCTTGCCTTCGAGAATCTTGCCAATCACGGCTTCAGGCTTACCCTTCATCGCTGGTTGCGCGAGGAACACTTCCTTCTCGCGATCCAGGTCAGCTTGAGAGACCTCATCGCGCGCGATGAAGCGCGGATCGGTCGCGGCGATGTGCATGGCGATGTCGCGCAGCAGTTCCTGGAAATCTTCCGTGCGGGCCACAAAATCGGACTCGCAGTTCAGCTCGATCAGCACGCCTATTTTGCCGCCCGCGTGGATGTAGGTTCCAACGGCACCCTCGTTGGTGGTGCGCGAGGCTTTCTTGGCCGCTGACGCCATGCCGCGCTTGCGCAGCACGACGAACGCTTCTTCCATATCGCCCTTGGCTTCCTGCAGTGCCTTCAGGCAGTCGCCCATGGGCGCGCCAGACTTCTCCCGCAGTTCCTTCACCAGCTTCGCGTCAATCTTCACAGCTGTATCCGTAGACATGTTTGTTCCCTTTTCCTTTATCTCTTTAGATGAACGTTCGCGTTCCAGGTTGCGGGCAGAAGAAGAGCGTGGTGCGGGGAGGTTCCCCGCTCCCACGCTCTCTGTTTGATCGAGGGTACGGTCCGCTTTATGCAGTCGCTTCGACGTGGCTGGATTCAGCCTCAGGCTCAGGCTCGGTGGCCGCGGCAGGTGCCTTCTTGATGCCGCCACCAAGGGCTGCTTCCAGATCGATATCGGCGTCCAGGTCGGCATCGAGGATGTCCTTGGCGCCCACGGTGGGCTCGGCGACGAAGCCTTCCATCGGCGCAGCCGCGCCATCCTCATCTGCAAGGCCGATGAAGTGCGACTCGGTCGGCATCTCGCGCGTGTCCGACGTCTCAGTCGCAAAAGCGCGCTCGGAAACCATCTGCACACCTTCCGCAGCAGAGTCTGCCATCTTGGTGGTGAACAAACGGATCGCGCGCAGCGCATCGTCGTTGCCCGGAATCACGTAGTCTACGACGGTCGGGTCGCAGTTGGTATCGACCACGGCCACAACCGGGATCCCCAGCTTGCGAGCTTCAGCCACCGCAATCGCCTCGTTGTTCGAGTCGATGACGAACAGAGCGTCCGGCAGACGCTTCATGCTCTTGATACCCGACAGGTTGGTCGAGAGATGCTTGCGCTCGCGCTCGAGCTTGATGACTTCTTTTTTGGTCAGCAGTTCGTAGCGTCCGTCGGTCGACATATCATCGAGCTCCTGGAGGCGCTTGACCGACTTCTGCACCGTCACCCAGTTGGTCAGCAGCCCGCCCAGCCAGCGCGAGTTGATGTACGGCATTCCCGCTCGGGTCGCTTCTTCAGCGACGGCATCCTGCGCCTGGCGCTTAGTTCCGACAAACAGAATCAGTTTGCCCGAAGAGGTCAGATCGGTGACAAACTTGGACGCTTCCTTGAACATCTTCAGCGTCTTTTGCAAGTCGATGATGTAAATCCCGTTGCGTTCGCCGAAGATGTATTCCTTCATCTTCGGGTTCCAACGCTTGGTCTGGTGTCCAAAGTGAACACCGGCTTCGAGCAGTTCTTTCATTGTGATGCTTGCCATATCTGGCTCCTGTTTATAGACCGCGCCGGAAGGCTCTGTTGGGCCTCGCTCCGCCGGTCTGGATTGATCCCCTTGCGAGAAAGCAGCGGGGAGATTGAACTCCGGGCCTCTCGATCTGCTGAGAGGCTGGTGCGATTTGGGTGTTTCGCAGCGCCTAAGCCACTTTGCGAAACACCCGGCAAACTGTTAGCGCTTTGAGAACTGGAAGCGAGCGCGTGCGCCCTTCTGCCCGTACTTCTTGCGTTCCTTGCCGCGAGAGTCGCGCGTAACCAGACCTTCGGCCTTCAGCGCCTTGCGCAGCTCAGGATTGAACTCCATTAACGCGCGCGCGATGCCCAGCTTGACGGCGTCCGCTTGGCCCATTACGCCACCGCCACGCACGGTGGTCAGCACGTCGAACGTCTCGTCGATGCCTGCGATTGATAGCGACCGCCTGGCCGCCGCACGCTGCTGCGCCGTCACAAAGTAAACGTCAACGTCCTTCTTGTTGACGACAAAATTGCCGCTGCCGGGGCGCAGAAAGACGCGCGCAATCGACGACTTGCGCCGACCCGTTCCATAGTATTGAACCAAATCCGCCATGATGCTCCTTAGATCGTGACCTCAGGGCCGGAGCCCATTTGAGGGTTTGAAAGCTTGTCGACACGGCCAAAAACCGTGCGCTTCACGCAACCTGAACGTAACCTTCCAGCCGTTAGCCTTCCAGGTGGTGGGTAGGCTGTCCCGGCCGCGGCATTCCCGCCGGCTTGGCTGCGTTCGAAGCATGGAACTCCAGCTTCTGCGGTTGCTGCGCGAGATGCGGATGCTTATCGCCCTTGTAGACTTTCAGCTTGGTCGCCATCTGCCGGCCCATCTTGCTCTTCGGCAGCATGCCCTTGATGGACTGCTCGACGATCGCCTCGGGACGACGCGCCAGCAGCTTGATGAAGCTCTCTTCGCGCAATCCGCCCGGATAACCCGTGTAGCGGCGGTACAGTTTCTGGTCGCCCTTCATGCCGGTCAGCACAATCTTCTCGGCGTTGACCACAATGACATGGTCGCCCATATCGATGTACGGCGTGTAGAGGGGATTCAGCTTGCCTGCGAGGAGCGAAGCCGCAACGGTCGAAAGGCGGCCCAGCGTCTTGCCGGCCGCGTCAATCACGAACCACTTGCGCTGAATGTCTTTCCCGCTCGGGATGGTGGTGTTGTTTCCTATACTCATAGAGCAATTACTCCCTGGATCTGCTGTCTTCGGTTAGGGCCAGCGTGGTGCACGAAGATGGTTACAGCGGCTAAAAAATGCAGACGGCGGACGGCACCGTGAGCGGGAAGTTGAAGAAGAGCCTGGCCTATAAGGTTCTGCCTGGGATCTCAGCCTCAAACCAAGAGGAGGAAGCGCCGCGAACAGCCGGGCTGCCTGGGACAGAATGGCGAAGACGTCTATCGGGCTTCTTGTGAGCAGAGCGACAAGCCCATAAAACGTCCCACACCAAACACCTCAGCCAGACACAATAAGATGGCAGGCGCGTAGACGCGGGACTGCGCGAGCTTTCAGAGTATCGAAAGACGGCGGGATGAGTCAACCCTAATCAATTGTGGCCCGTCGCCCAGCCCCAAGCAGAATCAGGAGCCGATACCTCTTGGGGTTATGAATCCAAAAGCATCCGAGGGAAGTCGCTCGACTTCGTTAGACGAGAGGCTGCCAAACTGCTCCGGCACATCAATGAGCGCATTGGCCTGTTATCTTCATTTGAGCTAGCTGCCGTTGCACTCACTAATTGACATGAACCTACTTGAAACCATAGCGGATCGAGGATGGGCGAGTATTCCCGGTGTCAACGGGTCATCGGACCTACTGCGACTCGCCATGAGTCTGGGCAAGCCGGTCGAGAATGCTCGCCACCAGCTGATCAGTGAGCTGCGGGTAGCTGCAAGTGTCGGGGCTCGGCCGCTGACCCTAAGCGCTGCTTTTGGTACCGGGATTTTTCCACTGCACACCGACACCGCTTTTTGGCCGACTCCAGCCAGGTTCCTCGTTATGCTGGCGGAGGGAGACATCAGACGCACGACCGCTGTTTGTTCGATGAGAAGAATCCTAAATTCAGGCGGGTATCATTTAACAAATCTGATCGAGAGGTCCGTCTGGATTGTGAGAGGGAAAGACGGAAGCCGCTATGGGCAAATGACCCTGAGTACGAAGAGCATCCGGTCGGGCATCAGATTTGACAGGCAGTGCATGAAGCCCGCCAACGCCTCTGCGAGAGAGGTCGCGGCTTACTTCGATATCGATGACTGCGCGCCCGCTGTCGAACATCTCGAATGGAGACCGCACACAGCGGTAGTAATCTCAAACTGGCATGCCCTACATGGCCGGGGATCACAGCCCCCAAACGAACAGCAACGTATTTTGCAACGAGTCTATGTGGAGTGAATGATGATCTGGGAACGTAATCACTTGTGGGAGAAAGCGAAGCTTTTCTTCGAACGTGCGTTTGAACAACCCGCCGACGATCCTCAGTATGGTCTCTGGTGTTCGCTGGGCCTTGAGCTTCTCGCTCGCGCAGCGGTCGCTTCGGTTAGTCCCACGTTGTTGGCAGAGCCCGATCAGAATCACCAATATCTATTGCATGCACTGGGCGTGGGGCCCAAAATGTCCTCTCCCGTCTCAATCGGAGCCGCCAAAGTTTTTGCCCTTTGCCAGAATCTATTTCCAGGGTTCACCAAAGAAGATTTTGTTTCATCGATGGCGCTCAAAAACCGCCGAAATGCCGAACTGCATTCTGCAGAAGCGGCCTTCGACAATTACCCATCGAGACAATGGCTTCCGAGCTTTTACCACTCTTGTTCCTCTCTCGCAACTGCACTTGGCGAGACGATGGACACCCTGCTGGGGGCTGAACAAGCGCGGATCGCCAATGACATCCTACAACAGTCGAAAGAAGGCGTAGAAGGCCGCGTTAAAGCATCAATTGCCGCTTACAAAAAGATTTTCGAGGCAAGACCAACTCCAGATCGCAAAACTGCCGCTGAGGCTGCTGCGGCGCAAACAGTCAAACTTGTTACTGAACGGCATCACAAAGTGAGCTGTCCGTCCTGTGGATCAGACGCCACCGTTGAGGGAGACTCATTCGGACCAGAACGGCTGGATCATGAAGACGGTGATATTGTGGTGCGGCAATCGGTGTCGCCTCGCGTTTTCTCGTGCACGGCGTGTGGATTGAAACTCACAGCCTATGTGGAGTTAGATGTGGCCGATTTAGGCGGCACGTACACCAGAAGGACACCTTCTCGCCTGAGGACTATTACGGCCTCATCGATCCTGAGACCGCTGACATGTCTGAGTATGGCGAACAGTACATGCGGGATATGGCATTCGAATACGACAATGAGTGAGATTTGCTAATCAGAATACCCATGGCAGGTAGCAGCAAATCAGCGCTATAAGTCATCTCCAAACCCGCAGCCTGAGCGGTTCGCTTCAGTGTCGCGTATCCGCGCAAGGTTCTGATCCATGGCGCACGAGTTGCCATTGTGCTCGCCAGCGATCCTGAGCGGAACAATTTGTCGATCCTCATCGAGTGCATAATCGCCGATGCACTCATCGGGCAATTCATGATTGGTATTCAAGCTTGATAATCGGACATGGCCCCGAGGTGGCCACACCTGAGGATGAGAAGGGCTTCAGGCCCTGCTTGACGGCGAGCTCAACCCGGACCAGACCGCCGAGCTTGCCAGGAAGAAGTCAACGTTCCAAGGAACCTGAATTGAAAAGCCTGTCAGTGCGGTCTGGCAAGCGCCCTCTTCAATGTTTCAAGGTCTCCATTGGCAACAAGGTTCCCTTTTGGATCTATGAGGGCGTAGGTGGGAAGTGCATGAACTCCCCAGGAGGAGGTGACCTGCGTCGTTGAATCGTAAACCAGCGGAAACGGTGGGACTCTATGCCAAAGAGTCCTTTCCAGGTGCTCGGTTTTCTTTTTGAAGTCGTTCCAATCACCAGCTTCGGAGGTGCTATTAAAGCGGATAGCGACGATGCGGTACCGCTCCCGGTCTGCGGTAGTGCTTTGAACGAAGGAAGTTAGTTCAGGTATACCGTGCATTATGCAGGGAATGCACCAATCGGCCCAGAAGTACAGAAGTGTCCAGTGCCCTTGCAACGGTTCGACCGAGAAAGGCTTTCCATCTATATCTGTCATGGGTACAAGACGAGGTGTTCCATGGCCGAAGTGCGCCGCCATCGCAGGCGAATTTACTGGAACAGATTCTGCCTGAGCACGACAAAATAGTGAGCTGAGCACGACTACCGGCACGCCAAGCAGGAGGAGTCTCATGCAACCTCGTTGAGTACTTCGGATTGGCTACGGAATCATTTAACTCGTTTCCGTGCGGAAATTCTATTGATCGGTGCATCACTGTGAAAACGCGCATCGCAGTGACGACCTCGCATCACAGTTCCAGGTAGGAAAGGGTCGCTTATCTCGACTGAAGGGAGGCAACTGCAAAACCGGCGCAGCCCGACTTGTTGCAGAAGGTCGCTGCCCAAAGACCCCGCCACGACACGACTCCGGTGTCATGCCCGGTTGCAAACGAGGGCGGTCGAGCCGCGTCACTCCGCCTCAGGAAGGCTACCGAATCCCAATCAATCCGGTGTAGATCGCCGCCAACGATGCGCTTCCTACGATAATCCACAGCACAATGGCCTGTAAGAACGGACGCAATCCTACCTTCTCCAGCGTCTTTTTCGAGAGACTGGTGCCGATCAGGAACAGCGTCGCCGTCAGACCTGCCTCGCCAAGATGCCGCAAGCTGCCGTAGGTTTTAGCGAAATACGGCAAATACGTCGCAGCCACTGAAGCCAGGATGAAGAACACGATGAACCAGGGGAAGCTGACCTTGGCACGCGTTCCTGTTTCTCCCTTCGCCTTGCTGCGGCGCGCCATGTAGGCCGACGTAGCCAAGGCAATCGGCACGATCCAAAGGGCGCGCGCCAACTTGACCGTTGTTCCGATGGAAAGTGCCTGCGCTCCGTATTTGGCCGACGCACCCACCACCGAGCTTGTGTCATGAATGGCAAGCGCGGCCCAGAGACCAAACTGGTTCTGGCTAAGGTGCAGCCACCACCCGATCGCCGGAAACAGCAGCAGAGCCACCGAGTTCAGCAGGAAGACCGTGCCCATCGACACGGAAATCTCTTCTTCGTTGGCGTCCGTAATCGGAGCCAGCGCGGCAATGGCGGAGCCGCCACAGATCGCGGTGCCCATGGTGATCAGGTAGCTGGCCTTATCGCCGACTTTGAACACTTTCCCAAGCAGCGTACCCAGAACAACCGCCCCGGAGATGCTGATGGCCGTATAGAAAAAACCCGAGCGGCCGACGTGAATCACTTCGAGCAGGTTCATCCCAAACCCGAGCAGGATGACGGAAATCTGTAGCAACAGCTTGGCCAGCGAACTCGCCTCGCGGCGGTATGGGTGCTCCACGGTAAATCCGAAGGCAATCCCGCCCACCAGTGCCACCGGCGGCGAAACCAGACCGCTGCCGGCCAGCAGCAACCCGAGGAAGAAAATAGTCTTCGAGTCAAACGTCTTGTGTCCCGGATCCTTGCCGCCGTGATTCGTAAGCGTGTGGTCTTACCATCTGGCATGATCGTGGTTCTTTGTAGACGATGGTGGGATGGATGATCCTGGAGTATTGGTTCGGCAGGGACGGAAGCGCCGCTCTACTGCTGAGAAGCGGCTGA
>JAABUJ010003396.1_pt1 | contig 17934 bp, 15 predicted proteins | sample 5559131 | NCBI WGS metagenome assembly JAABUJ01 (sample SAMN10711875, study PRJNA513366) | rock metagenome | isolation source: Antarctica rocks | place: Antarctica: Victoria Land, Mt New Zealand nord | collected 2016-01-07 | reverse complement strand
CGCTGAGGCAATCGCGTCTGCATTGACTTTGGGCGTTCGCTGGGTATGATAGCGGCAGGGCGTGCGGTTTGGCACAAAGAAAAGCAGTGGCATAGAAAGCGAAAACACGATGAATGTTGTGGTGACCGGGGCATCCGGGTTTGTGGGAAGCCATATGGTGCAGGCGCTGATGGGGGCAGGGCACCGGGTGCGGGGCCTTGCCCGCAAGGCTCCGACCGGCGAGCGGCGCAAGGCCGGTGCGGAATACATAGAGGGCGTGGATGTGACCACGTCTACCACGCTCACGGCCAAGATGTTTGAAAACACCGACGTGGTGGTGCATCTGGTGGGCATTATTCAGGAAGCAGCCGGGGCGCAGACATTCCGGCGCGTCCATGTGGACGGCACAGGCAATGTGATTGATGCCGCCCGCAGCGCGGGGTTTGAGGGGCGGGTTGTGTACATGAGCGCGCTCGGGTCGGCCCCTGATGCGCCGTCAGAGTATTCGCGCACCAAGTACGAGGCGGAGCAGGTGGTGGAAAAGTCCGGGCTGCCGTATACCATCTTCCAGCCATCCCTAGTGATTGGCAAGGACGGGGAGTTTGTCGCGCAGATGGGCGACCTAGTCAAATACGGCGGCCTGCCTGTCCACGTCCCGTTTCCGGTCATTCCTGTGCCCGGCAGCGGGCTGAACAAGTTCCAGCCGATTTGGATTGAAGACCTGTGCGGGTGCGTGGTCAAGGCTTTGGCAAGCCGCGCCACCGACTACCAAACTTACGAGGTGGGCGGCGCGACGCAATTGACGTTTAACAACTTGCTGGAAGGGTTCGCCCGCAGCCTGCATGTTTCCAAGCCGCTGGTGCATGCGCCTGTGCCTGTCCTCAACGTGGTGGCGACGGTGATGGAGGCGATAATGCCCAAGCCGCCGGTGACGCGAGACCAGCTTCTCAACCTGGGCCGGGACAATATTACCAGCAGCCGCGCGATTGAGCAGGTGTTCGGCATTCGTCCCTTGGGTTTTGACCAGATGCTTGCCAACATCTACGGCGCGTCGTAACAGGGGCGATTAGGCATTTCACAGGCGTTTGGAGCGCGTACCAACGACGGAACAAAACCGTCCGTCGTTGGTACGCGCTTGGCACGCTTTGAGTCCGCCAAAGCAGCGCGCAGAAAATGCGGAAGGGAAGAAAACACAGTGGGCTGGCAGTCGGCACTGTGTTCCTGTCGCAGGGGGCAAATCTGAAGGGAGTAGGATAGAAACAGCCATGTTAAAAAAGCCAGTGCGCCCCTTTCTGCTTTCGCTGCTGCGGACGATGTTTCCCAGCAAAGCTAGCGCGGTTGTCTTTGTCTGCGTTGTCGTCCCAGTGTATGTATGGCTTACCTTGTTTTTGATGAGACTGGATCGTTAGCCTCACAGCGTTTCTTGCGCTTTCATCGGTGTGAAAACTTCTGCTCATGGCGCGGGGCTGAGTGAGCCAGGCTTGGCACGAGCAGGAACGCTCGCTCCTGATTTTTGTAGGTGCCGTACCCGATAATAGCGCCGTTGTTATTAATGCCGCTGACCTGGATGTTGCTCCAACGGGCAAACTTAGGCACGAGATGATTAAGGTTGTAGTGTTTGCCTTGATACCATAAAATAGCCGCCATCAAGAAGAACCTGCCCTTGATCGTTAATGGCAACGGGTTCATTGCTGCCAATGTCAATGGTTTTGCCTCGGTCATAGAGAAACGCGCGTCCCGTGTTGAGCAACCCAACGACCTGACCGTGATTGTTGATGGCATTTGCCGTGCCGTACCCCAGGAACAGTTTCCGCCCGTCATCCCAAAGAACGGCATGATCCTCAAATTGGTCGGGAAAGGTCACCCAGTCTCCGACAATCTGGCCTCGGTCATTAATTGCCTTGGCCTCTCCCCAGCCTAAGTCCGTGAGTTTTCCACGCTTCCACACAACGGCATGGCTCCAGTCGTCAGAGTCGTTTGGACTCATAACAAAGGCCATTCCAGACGAACCGACAATTGTGCCTTTGTTGTTGATGCCTAATGCGAATGTCGCATCCGCCCGCTGTGCGTGAAGCGTGAGCGAACTCAGTGCCGTCTTGCGGCCCCGGCTCCAAAGGTAAGCATCGCCAAGCGTCCAAGGAAAATCGCTGGCAGTCACGTCTTCTTCGGCTCCGACGATGTCGCCTTTGCTGTTGATGGAGGCAGCGAAAATACGTGGGTGCGTGCTGGCCGGGCCGAGCGAGCGAAGACGTCCTTTTTGCCAGACGTAGGATTGATAAACCTTTGTACGGAGGTCGCCTGCGTCAACATAAGCGGTCTTCGCATAGCGAATGCCAACGACCTGCCCGTTATCATTGATGCCGCTTGCTTCTGCGAGCGGCAAAACAATCAACTGATAAGCAGGGGGCAGGGATTTAGCAGGCGGCTTGCGTGACTGCGACAAGCCTGGCGGCGTAAGAAAGACAATAACTGAAAGAACCCAAACTGTGTGCGAGTATTTCATGGTGTTTTTGTACCCACGCAGTCGGCATATCTTCAACCCGCTGACCCAAGCCAGTGGGTGATTGTTGCTCTTATCAATCACTTTGCTGATGCCACGCTCTGCTTGACAGTAGGTGGCAAGTCCGGTATACTAAACCCGATTTTGTGGCATGATGAACAAAGCGAAGCGCGGGGGTTCAGCGGGTGAAACTCAGCACGGCAAAGGAGCAAGCAGAAAACTATGGGCGTTGGTAAAATCGTGCAGGTGCAGGGGCCTGTGCTGGATGCGCATTTTGCGCCGGGCGACCTGCCCAATATCTTGAATGCACTGAAGATCAGCGACCCGGAGCGCCATATCTCGGTGACCGTGGAAGTCTCGCAGCACCTGGGCAACGATGTCGTGCGATGCATTGCCATGTCTACGACCGACGGCCTGATGCGCGGCATGGATGTCACGGATACGGGCGCGGCAATCTCCGTGCCTGTCGGCGTGGAAACTTTGGGGCGCGTGTTCAACCTGCTGGGAGAGCCGATTGACAAAAAGGGCGATCCCGGTGTCAAGCAGCGCTACCCCATCCACCGGGCGGCTCCGACTTTGGAAGACCAGGCCTCCACCGTAGAAGTGCTGGAAACCGGCATTAAAGTCGTTGACCTGCTGTGCCCTTATCCCAAAGGCGGCAAGATCGGGCTGTTCGGCGGCGCGGGCGTGGGCAAAACTGTCACTATGCAGGAGCTAATCCGCAATATCGCCACCGAGCACGGCGGCGTGTCTGTGTTCGCCGGCGTGGGCGAGCGGACGCGCGAAGGCAACGACCTGTGGCTGGAGATGGGCGAAGCCGAGTACACCGACGCTGAGGGCAACAAAGCGGTCGTTTTGGACAAAACCGCCATGGTGTTTGGGCAGATGAACGAGCCGCCCGGCGCGCGTTTGCGGGTCGCCCTGTCGGGCCTGACCATGGCCGAATACTTCCGCGACGAGCAGGGGCAGGACGTGCTGCTCTTTATTGACAACATCTTCCGGTTTGTGCAGGCAGGCTCGGAAGTTTCCGCTCTGCTAGGCCGCATGCCTAGCGCGGTCGGCTATCAGCCGACGCTGGCAACTGAGATGGGCGCATTGCAGGAGCGCATCACGAGCACCAAGACTGGCTCGGTCACCAGCATTCAGGCCATCTATGTGCCCGCCGACGACCCCACCGACCCCGCGCCTGCCACCACGTTCGCGTTTTTGGACTCCACAACCTACCTGGAACGGGGGCTGGCAGCCATCGGCATCTTCCCAGCCGTTGACCCTTTGGTATCCACATCGCGCATTCTGGACCCGGCGATTGTTGGGCAGGAGCACTATGATGTTGCCCGAGGCGTGCAGCAGATATTGCAGCGCTACAAAGAATTGCAGGACATCATCGCCATTCTCGGCATTGACGAGCTGTCCGACGAAGACAAGCTGATTGTTGCCCGCGCCCGCAAGATACGCAACTTTCTGGGCCAGCCGTTCTTTGTGGCCGCGCAGTTTACGGGCTTGTCCGGCGAGTATGTGCGCCGCGAGGACACGGTGCGCTCGTTCAAGTCCATTTTGGACGGCGAGCATGACGACCTGCCCGAGCAGGCGTTCCTGAACTGCGGCGTGATTGAGCAGGCCGTGGAAAAAGCCAAAGCGATGGGTGGGTAAACTCCTATGGCAAACTCGTACACCTTGGATGTGGTCACGCCCGAGCGCATTATGCTCAGCGAGGACGTCACACAGACAATCGCGCCGGGCAGCGACGGCGCATTGGGCATTCTGGCAAACCACGCCCCGCTCATGACATCACTGAAGCCCGGCGAAGTCAAAGTGACTTTGGCGGACGGACGAACCACGGCGCATATTGTAATCTCGGGCGGCTTCATGGAAGTGGCCGCTGGGGAGAACGGGCGCACGACAATTCTCGCCGACAGTGCCGAGCGTGCCGACGAGATTGATGTCACTCGTGCCGAGGCAGACCTGGAAGCCGCCCGCCGCATGCTAGCCGAAACCGAAGCTGGGTCGCCGCAGCAGCGGGAAGCGCAAGCCGCCATTGCTCACGCGGAAACGCGCGTGCGGGCCGGACGCAGCTAACAAAACCTTCCGCTTAATCTTGACTGGGATGGACAAGGAAGTCCACATGACAACACTCACGACACACGCAGCGCCCAAATCCCGCACACAAAAAACACGCGCGGGATTTGGGCGTTTTGCTAACGATTGCCTTGTGCATCGCAGTATCTTCCGAAAGGAGGTAACGTTTTGGAGCAACCCAGACAAGAATTGCCCGCAGCCGACCACATAACTGCTCACGCGGACTCTCCCGCTTATGAGACATCTGCCGGAGAAGCCCATTCCACCGCCCTCAATGTATGGCGCGTTTTGTTTCTGCTGCCGATGCTGGTGCTGGGCGGCTACCTAGCTTTGCAGCTTGGGTTGTGGATGGTGCGGCATGTTGCCCTGTACCGAGATGCCTTCGGCACGGGCACGGCGGAAGTGGCTGGACTGGTAGGCTTTGTTGCGGCGGGGGCGCTGGCGACGTACCTGATCGCCCTCGCCGCCTTCAACAAGCTGGTGCAGACCGGCGAGCGTCTCAAGGTCATGGACCCCAATGAGAAGATTGCCACATTCCTGGGGATTGCCTTGGGCCTGCTGCTCACCTTTCTGCTGTCGCCAATCCTGCTGCGCTTTGCCTCGGTAGGCATTATGCTGACAATTTTGGTGTGCGTAGCGTTTGTTTACTTGGGCGTCGTCGCGATGACTAGCATGAAAGACGAGATTCGTCTGAGCCTGCCCTCGTCCCTAGCTGCCGGCAAAGACGGCGATCCTGCTGGCCTGCCTGAGCGCTGCAAGATTTTGGACACCAACGTCATTATTGATGGCCGCGTGGCGGACATCTGCCGCACGGGCTTTTTGGAAGGGCCGATTTACGTGCCGGGCTTTGTGCTGGACGAATTGCAGCATATTGCCGACTCGTCCGATGGGCTGAAGCGCGCGCGCGGACGCCGTGGATTAGACATTCTGAACCAAATGCGGGCCGAGCTGCCTCTGGCTGTGCGTGTCTATGACAGCACCGACCCTAATGACCGGGACGAAGTGGATGCCAAGCTCGTAAAGCTGGCGAAGAAGTTGGACGGCTTTATTGTCACCAACGATTACAACCTTAACAAAGTCGCCGAGCTTCAAGGCGTGCGCGTGCTCAACATCAACGAGTTGGCGAATGCGGTCAAGCCGGTTGTCCTGCCGGGCGAAGACATGACTGTGCAGATTATCAAAGAAGGCAAAGAAATTAACCAAGGCGTTGCCTACTTAGAAGACGGCACAATGATTGTTGTGGAGGGCGGGCGCAGGCATATTGGCGAAACATTAGAAGTCGTCACCATGAGTGTTTTGCAAACAGCCGCCGGGAAGATGATCTTTGCCGCTATCCGCGAAGACGACGACGAGGAAGACGACAGTGACCGCAACCTACGCGCTTATCCCCGCAGCGGGCCTCGGCGCAAGATTCAGCACTAGCGGCGACAACAAAGTCTTTGCGCCTTTGGTTGGGCAGCCCCTCCTGCGCTATACCGTGGGCGCTTTTGCCGAACACGCGCGCATTGATGGCATTGTTGTTGTTACCGGGGCTGATGATGTCCGGCGCTGCTGCGAAGCATTGGCTGGGCTGGACAAAGTGATGGCGGTAGTTGCGGGCGGCGCGACCCGGCAGGAAAGCGTGGGCATCGGCTTGTTTGCCCTGGGCGCCGAGCCTGCCGATGTCATCCTGGTGCATGACGGAGCGCGGCCTTTAGTGACAACGGCGCTGATTGATCGCTGCATTGACGGTGTCCAAGCTTCTGGCAGTGCCGTCGCTGCCCTGCCCGTGTCTGATACGCTCAAAAGCGTTAGCTCAGAGCCTGCGGCCTCTGCTTCCCTAACAATTACAGGCGATGTTGCGCGGGACGGGCTATGGGCCGTGCAGACACCGCAGGTATTCCCCTACCAAACACTGCTTAATGCCCATGTTGCCGCGCGCGCCGATGATTTCACAGGCACAGACGAAGCATCACTGGTGCAGCATCTAGGCGAACCGGTACACTTAGTCATGGGCAGCACAGACAACATCAAAGTCACGCGCGCGGAAGATTTGGCTTTGGCGGAAGCTGTTCTCAGCACACGGCAGGCCGCAATGCCTTATGAAACTTATGTCGGCTTCGGCTATGACATCCATCGCCTTGCGGCGGGCAGGCGATTGATGCTGGGCGGCGTCCTTATCCCCAACCCCGACGGGCGCGGCCTAGACGGCCATTCCGATGCGGATGTTCTGCTGCACGCTTTGTGCGATGCGCTGCTGGGCGCGGCAGGTTTGCCCGACATCGGCAATCTTTTCCCCAATACCGACCCTGCGTATTCCAACATAGACAGCATCAAGCTTCTGCAAGACGTGGCCGGGCGCGTTACGCAGGCAGGCTTTGCCGTCACCAACGCAGACATGACATTGATTGCCGAAGCCCCCAAAATCGCCCCCTCTGTGCCGCAAATGCGCACAATCATCGCCAATGCCTTGGGGATAGATAGCGCCCGTGTGGGTATAAAAGCAACAACACACGAAGGCTTGGGCGCACTCGGCGCAGGCGAAGGCATGGCGGCACACGCCGTGGCTTCTCTGCACCGTGCTCCCTAAGTTTCGGAAGAATGCCGCTCGCCTCGCAAACCAGGCGGCAAATGAGAAGGGAGCACCACACACATGGCTATCGCTGTCACTGTTAAAGGCAAACACTTGCAGGTCACCGAGGGTCTGCGCCAGCATGCCGAGCAGCGCTTGCAGAAGTTGGAGCTGTATTTCAGCAACATCCGCAACGCCACTGTGATTGAAAGCGTGGAGAAAGGCCAGCACCGGGTCGAAGTCACTTTGGAGGGCGATGGCCTTCTGCTGCGCGGCGAGGAAATCACCACCGATATGTACGCCTCGCTGGACCGCGTGGTAGATAAACTCGAACAGCGCGTCAAGAAGTTCAAGGCCAAGCATACCCACCAGCGCATCCACCAGGAAAGCCTGCGCAAAAATGTCGCCGCCTCCAATGATGTCGGCATGGACGGCATCTTAGCTGCCGAAAGCGAGGATGATATTGACACCACGCCGCGCGTCGTCCGCTCCAAAGCCGTCACCATGAAGCCCATGAGCATTGACGATGCCTGTCAGATGCTGGAGCTGATTGACCACGATTGGTACGTCTACGCCGACATGGACACCCACCAAACCCAGGTCGTCTACCGGCGCAAAGACGGCAATTACGGCCTCGTCGTCCCCAAGATATAACCCCGTAGTTCACGCCATATCAAACTCTTTTCCCCACAGGGCGCACCCCAATGCGCCCTGTTTTGCTGCCTTATATCCTCTGCTTGCGTTCCTTGTCTGCACACGCTATAATCAAGCACGCACTCTGCGCAATTCCGGTAATCATCTTGTGTATATTGCATCAAACGCCGTCCTGCCCCTAATGCAAATAAAGAAGGACTATGATTGTGATACACAGTTCATTGGATTTTTACTATACGCTTTCGCACCTGCTCATCATGCTGCTTGTGTGCGCTTCGTTTATACCGATGTTTTGCTGGGTGTACTTTCCAATCATACGCCAGGCGCGGAGCAGCAACGACATCTTCAGCGCCAGAAGGTATACCATGTTGCTTCTCATAATGTGTTTGGGGGCAGTCGCCGTTCCTATCAGTCTTCTCGTACAGTTGCTCTGGCGATTTAGGCAATTTGCCTAGCATCAACAGACTTCCCCGCCACATCAAACGTTCCACTGTCCGCACCTTGGGAATACCTGCCTCCCTGTACGCAGTGCAAGGAGGGGGTATTCCCAAGCATATCGGGTAAACTAACGTCTCCGCACCACACTTTGCAGGAGACACACCCACACAATGAAAATCGGAATGCTGACCGGCGGCGGCGACTGCCCCGGCCTGAACCCCGCCATTCGCGGCGCAGTGCTGCGCTGCTTAGACTATGGCGATGAAGTCCTCGGCTTCACGCAGGGCTGGAAGGGCCTCGTAGAAGGCAATACCATGCCCCTGACTTTGCAAGCCGTAGAAGGCATCATCAATCAAGGTGGCACCATCCTACGCTCATCCCGCACCAACCCATTCGCCCAGGGCAAAGAAGAGCAGCTTCAAGGCGTGCTCGCCAACATCAAGAAGTTTGAGCTTGACGCGCTCATCGCGCTGGGCGGGGAAGACACTTTGGGCGTCGCCTCCAAGCTGTACACTCAGCACGGCTTCCCCACCGTCGGCGTGCCAAAGACCATGGACAACGACCTGGATTTGACCGACTATACCTTTGGCTTCGACTCCGCTGCCTCGGTTGCTTTGGAAGCCTTGGATCGCTTGCGGGATACCGCCCGCTCGCATGACCGCGTGATTGTGGTGGAAATCATGGGACGCCATGCCGGTTGGACAGCGCTGTGGGCTGGTGTCGGCGGCGGCGCGGACTACATTATGATCCCCGAAGTGCCTGCCGACATGGATGCTTTGTGCAGCCACTTACAGGCCATGTACGCGCGCGGCAAGACTTACGGCCTTGTGGCAGTGAGCGAAGGCGTGGAGATCGCGGGCGCACAAAAGGCCGAAGATGCCCAATTAGATGCCTTCGGCCACCATCAGCTTGGCGAAGTCGGCATTGGCCCCGCCATTGCCAAAGAGATTGAAAAGCGCACCGGCATCCCCACCCGCGATGTTGTGCTGGGCCATACGGTGCGCGGCGGAGCGCCCACGCTGTTTGACCGCATCTTAGGCACGCGCGTCGGCATCAAAGCCGCAGACTTAGTCCATAAAGGCCAGTTCGGCAAGATGGTGGCTCAGCAAGGCACGGAGATTGTCGCTGTCCCCATTGAAGACGCAGTCAAGCAGTGGAAACTGGTGCCGCGCGCGCTGTACGATGAGTTCACCACCACGTTCAGCAAGTGATAAAAACACGTTCAGCAAATAACAAACAAACAATAAATGGGCGGCTGCCGCGTGGCAGCCGCCCATTATTTTTGGCTCGTTCGCGTGCGCTTGGGGTAACATACGCCATGATTACTATTGATCTCACCGGCAAAAATGCCCTTGTCACCGGCGGCACGCGCGGCATCGGACGCGCCATTACCTGCCGCCTTGCGGAAGCCGGAGCCAGCACCGCTGCCGTCTACCGCACCGATGAAGCCACCGCCAAAGACTCCCTCCATGAGCGCAGCCTTTATGGCACCGGCGAACATCGCAATTATCAAGCCGATGCCGGAAATCCCGCACAGATCAAACACCTTGCCGCGCAAGTGCTGTCCGACTTTGGCGGCACGCTGGACATACTTGTTCTCAATGCCGCCCAGCAGGGTGGGGCCTTGATTGCCGACATCACTTTGCCCCAGTGGCAGCGCGCGTTTGATGTGAACCTCACCGGTTCCATGCTCTTGACGCAGGCTGTTCTGCCCGCCATGCCGCGCGGCAGCGCCATTGTCGCCATCGCCAGCGGCGCGGGCCACGACCCCATGACCGGCGGCTTTGCCACGTATGGCGCGACCAAAGCGGGCCTCATTATGTTCACGCAAGACCTCGCCCAGGACATTGGCCCGCAGGGCATCCGTGCCAACGTGGTCTCGCCCGGCGGCACAGACAACAGTTTCGGCCCCGAACCCATCACCGAGCACCATCAGCCCCGCCCCGCCCAGCACAACGCCCTGCGCCGCGTCGGCATTCCTGACGACATTGCCAAAGCCGTCTTGTTCTTATGCAGCGACCTGGCGTCATTTATTACCGGCCAGGCCCTGCGCGTGAACGGCGCGGCAACCTAACTGCAACCGCGTAATCACCTCACTGCAACCGCGCGGCAGCCCAGCCAAAACAGCCCGGCACATTAAGAGGCTTTAACAAGAACCCCCTTCCAGCCTCCTCCTTCGCCCTCCGGGTCTGCCAGTGCAGCCCTCCGGGTCTGCCAGTGCAGAGAAGGGGAAGAGTCAGAAAGATTACTCTGGCTCCCCTGCCCCTTACGAAGGGGAAGGGGTTGGGGGATGGGGTTCTGATAACAGCGAAAGAGTGCATGGAGACGGGGTGGCTAGGCAAGTTCCTAAACAATTTATATAAAACCTTGTTATTTTCGCATAAATAGGGAACAATAGAAACGCCAAAGGAAGCCTGCCCAAACGCCCAGGTTTCTTTCTAAGCTTTTCTAACGCACAGCTCCGGGCTACGGTCCGAACCCGATGCGCCTCAAGCTACATTAACTTGGGCGCACCACACGACACGAAATGGAGCGATTGATGTCCCTGACCCTGCGACGCCCTACTCCCAAGCGACAAACACGCCGTGACCCCTTAGCAGTCGCCCTGGCCCGGCGATTGGAAGAGCACCCGCGCGACCCGCGCCGGGAGCGCCAGTCTATGCTGCGCTTTCTCGCGTATCTCAAGCCGCACCTGCCCTTGTTTATCTTCGCCACCCTGTGCGGCGTGACCAACTACGCCCTAGGCGCACTTATTCCCAGCGTCACCGGGTATGTCATAGACCGCATTCTGCCCCACCCCGATGCGCATGGGCATGCGGGGCATTCCAATCCCCTGTACCCTGTCCTTGACCATGTGCTGCACCGACTGGCCCCCCACGCCAGCGCGTCCGGCCTGGTTAATGCCCTTTTAGGCTTGGTGATATTCCTCCTGCTTTGCACCGGCGCACTGGTGTTCCTGCGCGGCTGGCTGGTGGGACTGGGCGGGCAGCGCGTCATCTTCAAGTGGCGCAATGACTTGTACGAGCATATCCAAAGCCTTTCGCTGTCGTTCTTCCAAACCAACAGGTCGGGCAGCATCGTTTCACGCCTCACGTCCGACGTGGCCCTGGCGCAGAACTTCATCGGCAATGCCTGCACCCTGCTGTGGATGGACAGCCTCGCCGTGGTGGGCGTCGCCGTGTGGATGTTCATGCTGTCGCCGCGCATGGCTTTAGTTTCCCTAGTGGTGCTGCCCATCTGGGTGCTTTGCGTGCGCTTTTTTGGGCAGCGCATCCGCGCCGCATCCTTGGAAGTGCAGGAAGGCTTATCGGAACTCAGCGGACAGGTGCAGGAGAAAGTGGCGGGCGTCACTGTGGTGCAGGCCTTTGCCCGCGAGAAGCGCGAAACCCGCCTGTTCCACCGCACCCACCGCTCGCTCTTTGACCGTCAAGTCACCACTGTTCGTTACCAATCGCTAAACATGGCCGCGTCCAACGTGCTGACTTCGGTTGCCCCCATCACCGTCATCTTGTTTGGGGCGCACGAAGTCCTGGCCGGGCGCATGACGACGGGCATGATGATTACGTTCTGGACAACATTGGGCCTGTTCTACTTTCCCTTGCAGCGCCTGACCGACATGGCCGCCGTGATTGCCAACGCCGGGGCCGCAATTGAGCGCATCTTTGACATCTTTGACCTTCAGCCTGACGTGCAGGATGCTCCCAATGCCCTCACCCTGCCCGCCCGCATCCAGGGCCGCGTCCAGCTAGAAAACGTGTGGTTTGGCTACGACGCCGACCAGCCTATCCTCAAGGGCCTGAGCCTAGATATTGCGCCAGGCCAGGTAGTCGCCTTTGTCGGGCCATCCGGCGCGGGCAAAAGCACATTGGTCAACCTTGTGCCGCGCTTCTACGATGTCACATCCGGCGCGATCAAAGTGGACGGCCACAACATTGCCGCTGTGAAAGTCAAGTCCCTGCGCGACAACATCGGCATGGTGCTCCAAGACAACATCCTGTTTACCGGCACCATCCGTGACAACATCCTCTACGGACGCCCCGGCGCAGCCGACCACGAGATTGTCGCTGCCGCCATCGCCGCCAATGCCCACGACTTTATCCTGTCTCTCCCGGACGGCTACGAAACCGAGATTGGCGAGCGCGGCACCAAATTGTCCGGCGGGCAGAAGCAACGCCTTGCTATCAGCCGCGCCTTTCTGCGCGACCCGCGCATCCTCATCTTAGACGAGGCAACGTCCGCCCTGGACAGCGAAAGCGAGCAGCTCATCCAGACCGCTCTGAACAAGCTGATGGTGGGGCGCACGACATTGATTATCGCCCACCGCCTGTCCACTGTCATGCACGCCGACTGCATTGTTGTCCTGGACGCAGGCGAGATTGTAGAAAAGGGCACGCACGAAGACCTTTTGCGCAAGAAGGGCCTTTACTACGACCTGTACATGGCGCAGTTTGCCCACGCCCTGGAAGTCCACGACAGCACTAAAGCTATTTTGAATGACGACAACCAAGACCCCTACGCGCCCCGAACGCGCGCCGAAGACCGGCTTGCCGCCGCCCGTTAATGGCATGCAGCCCATATAAACACGGAATTACAATGCCGTGCGGGTGTGATTGACACGGGGTTAAAACCCCATGCTGTTATGGGAAAAACCCGCCTGCGTGGGTTAAGAAAAACCCCTTCTTAACCCGCGAAGGCAGGTTTTGTTAGGGCAGCACGGGGTTTTAACCCCGTGTTTATAACAACCACTCGGCATTTCAACCCCGTGTCAATCACACCCGCACGGCATCAAACCCCGTATTTGCAACAACCGTACGCACTTCTTCCGTGCGTTCCCTGTGCCCCTTATAGTGTATACTGGGCCTATGACCAGCCTAGGCCGCACGCAGGAACGAGTGGCTGCCGTTGCCAACACGGGCTACTTATGGGCCGCTGGCGGCGTGGGCCTTGCCACCGCGTGCTTCTGGCTCGTGCGCCTCTACCTGGACAAAGGGCAGGCCTCGCTGCTGTACCTGCCGGTTGTGATTGCCTGTGCCATACGCTACGGCTTCGGGCCAGCCATCTTCGGGGCCGCCCTCAGCTTTCTTTGCTGGAACTTCTTCTTTCTGCCCCCCTTTTACACATTCACCGTTGCCGACCCTAAAGACTGGATTTCGCTGATTGTGTTTCTGCTGGCCGCAGTCACCACCGCCCAGCTTGCCGCCCGCGCCCGACTTGAGGCCCAGCAGGCCCAGGCGCGCGAGGCCGAAATTGCCATGCTGTTCCATGCCAGCGAGTCTTTGACCCGCGCCGTCCCTGCGGGCAGCCTGCTCGGGCTGCTTGCCGGGCAGCTTCAAACTTTGTGCCATGCCTCGCGCTGCCTTGTCTTTGGGCACGCCCCCGCCGCCACAGGCCAGCCCGCCACCACGAGCTTGCATCTTGTCGCGGCTCAAACTCTCGGCCCTGCCCTTTCTGAAAGCGAAGGAGACACCATTCGTCAGGGCGCAGAAGCCGCCTATGAATACCGCCAGACAATTGGGTTCGGGCAGCATCAGAGTTTGTGGACCAAAGCCCTGAACGCCAACAGGCGTGCGGCCCCCGATGTCACCCCCGCCACATTGGGCGTTTATGTGCCGCTCCAGGCGGAGCACGACCTCGTGGGCGTCCTGCATGTCGGCCCGCGCGAGGACGGCCTGCCGTTTTCCCCTATGGATGAGCGCCTCATTCTGACACTGGCAAACCACGCCGCTGTGGTGATTGCCCGCGAAGAATTAGCCCATCAGGCCGCCCAGGCCCAGGCTCTGCGCGAGGCGGACGCGCTCAAAGACTCCCTGCTGTCCCTGGTCTCGCATGAACTGCGCACGCCGCTGGCAACTATCAAAGCCTCTGTCACAGGCATGCTTGACCCGCGCGCTGTTTGGGACGACAGGGCGCTGATGGACAACCTGCGCACCGTCAACCGCGAAACCGACCGCCTGAGCGCGGTTGTCGGCAGCCTGCTTGACTTGTCGCGCCTGGAAGCGGGCGCATGGCGTCCCCTGAAGGACTGGTGCGACATCGCCGAGATTGTCGGCACAGTCTTGGATCGCCTGCCCGATGCCTACGCCGCCCGCGTCCAAGTTGAGCTTGCCGACGACCTGCCCCTCGTGTGCGCCGATTACACGCAGATTGCCCTGGTGCTGACCAACCTGCTGGAAAACGCCGTCAAATACACGCCTGCCGAGATGCCCATTTCCCTGATCGGAGCGCCTGGCTCCAGCCAGCCGGGCGAATCCCCCACCGACATCCTGCTTGCTGTGCGCGACTTCGGGCCGGGCATCGCGCCGGGCGAGGCGGAGCGCCTGTTTGAGCGCTTCTACCGGGGTCAGGCGCACCAGAGCAGCGCCGTGCACGGCACAGGGCTTGGCCTCGCCCTGTGCCAGGCGGTGGTTCATGCCCACGGCGGGCACATCTGGGCGGGCAATGCGCCCGCAGGCAGCCCGCGCGGCGCAGTTTTCTCGGTTTCCCTTCCTCTTAACACAAGCCGCTAACATCAGCACAAGCGCGATGAGAACTTCTAATATGAGAACCTCTGACAAACCCCTCATTCTGGTGGTGGATGACGAGCCGGAAATCCTTCGTGCCCTGCGCTCCGGGCTGACCGCGCAAGGCTATGCCGTGGCCGTGGCCTCGGACGGAGCCGAGGCGCTCCGGCAGGCCACCAGCGACGTGCCCGACCTGGTCATCTTAGACCTGATGCTGCCCGGCGGCATGGACGGCCTGGAAGTCTGCCGACGCCTGCGTGAATGGAGCCGCCTGCCCATTCTGGTGCTGTCCGCCATTGGGCAGGAGCGGCAGAAGGTCGCCGCCCTAGATATGGGGGCCGACGATTATCTCACCAAGCCGTTCGGCATGGACGAGCTGACTGCTCGCGTGCGCGCCGCCCTGCGCCGGTCTCAAACCACCATCCTTTCCCCCGACCCGCCCGCGTTTACGATGGGAACTCTCACCATAGACTACGGACGGCGCATCGTCCTCAAAGGCGGCGCGGAAGTTAAGCTCACCCCGATGGAATACGGCATCCTGCGCTTTCTCACTCAAAACGCCGACCGTGTTGTCACGCACCGCCAGCTGCTTGCCGATGTTTGGGGGCCGGAATACACCGAGGAAACTCAGCTTCTGCGCGTGCATGTGGGCCATGTCCGCAAGAAGGTGGAGGACAACCCCGCCCGGCCCCGCCTCCTCATCACCGAGCCGGGCGTGGGTTATCGCTTCCGCACCACCGAGGGCGGCGTCTAACCTGCCCAAATCTTTACGCGATCTTTATATTGCCTGCACCCTTCTTTACGCGTCCTTTACGCCGCACGGGATACAATCCCTGCATCATGAAACTCCTCTGTGATACCTTTCCTGCGCGCCTGCTGGCCGCTCTTGCGCTGTACGGTGCAATGACAGCGCTTTGGATGCGCTCGTCCGCCCCGCTCCCCGCCGTGCCGCCTGCCAGCACAGCCGCCGCCCATCACGCTCGCTTCAACTGAAAAAGGTTCCTCGTTATGGCAGCGCATCCCTGCGTTTCCGCCGCGCTCCATCTCACAGCATCTTCCCAAAGCACCTCGGAGCAGTGGCTCCATGCGGCAAAAGCCGACTTCCGCCTATGCCGTGAGTTCGCGCGGCGCTTTGAGGCCCGGCTGCCCCGCTCTTTGCGCAGCCAGCGGGTCGGCTGGGAAACGTTCGGCCATGTCCACTGCGCCCTGCTGCTGCCGGACGCGCGCACCGACGGCCTCGCCAATGACGAGTGGCATCTGTACTATGTTTCCGGGGAAAGCCTGTTCCGGCAGGGCCGCGCTCGCCGGGAAGAACTGGAGACGCTGATTTTGGCAGAAAGCGCGGAAGACTGGGCCGACCTGCTGCGTCAGGCATTGCGCGAGCAGGTCTTTGACGTGCATTACGCTGTCACGCCGGACTATGTTAATATCCTGGGCGAGATAGAGCAGACGCGGTCGGGGTTTGTCTTTGCGCTGGAGGCTTACGCGCCGCAGACGGTCGGCACGAAACCATTGCGCATTGCGGGGGCGGGCACAACACCCGAACAGGCGGCGCGCGAGGCGTGCCTAGGCTGGCTTCAGGCACAGGGCACTGAAACAACGACTGGAAAAGCGGGAGGGTGCTGTGTCACTCGCTGATCGTCTGCTGGGCAGGGCGCTGGCCTCCCACGAAGAAGAAGGCCAAAAAGTCGGGCCGCTCGCGGGCGTTCCCATGCTCGGGCTGGACGCGCTGTCGTCGGCAGCCTATGGCCCCGAAGCCACCCTGACCCTGCTGCTGCCGCTGGGAGCCTTGGGCCTGGCTTATGTCGGGCCAATCACGCTGCTCATCCTGGCCTTGCTCACAATCCTCTATTTCTCGTACCGGCAGACGATTGTCGCCTACCCAACCGGCGGCGGCTCGTACACAGTCGCCAAAGAAAACCTGGGAACGCGGGCCGGGCTGCTCGCCGCCGCCTCGCTGCTGCTGGACTACGTGCTGAATGTCGCCGTGGGCATCGCGGCGGGAGTGGGCGCATTGGTTTCAGCCCTGCCTGCCCTGCACGGACATATCCTGGCCCTGTGCCTGATTATCCTCGGCATTGTCGCCCTGCTGAACCTGCGCGGCGTGCGCGAGGCGGGCGTAGCATTTATCTTGCCCACGTATGCCTTCGTCGGGTGCCTCAGCCTCACCCTCGTGATTGGCCTGGGGCGCGTGGTTCTAAGCCACGGCCACCCTGTCGCTGTCCACGCGCCGCCTGCCCTGCCTGCCGCCACGGCGGGCGTGACGCTGTGGCTGCTGCTGCGCTCATTTTCCAGCGGCTGCACGGCCATGACCGGCGTGGAGGCCATCTCCAACGGCATCAGCGCGTTTGCCAAGCCCGCCGTGCGCAATGCCCAGCGCACCCTGACGCTGATTGTGCTCATCCTGGGCGTGCTGCTGGCGGGCATTGCCTTCCTGTGCCGCGCTTACGGGATCGGCGCGACAGACCCCAATGGGACGCACTACCAGAGCATTTTATCCCTGCTGGTTGCCGCCATCGCAGGCCGGGGCGTGTTTTACTACGTAACTTTGGGAAGCGTTCTCGCCGTGCTGTGCCTGTCGGCGAACACCTCGTTTGCAGGCTTCCCGCGCCTATGCCGCCTCCTTGCCCAGGACGACTTTCTGCCGCATGCATTTGCAAACCGCAATCGCCGCCTGGTTTATTCACTGGGCATCGGCATCCTCACAGCCCTGGCCGCATTGCTGCTGATTGCCTTCGGCGGCATCACCGACCGTCTCATCCCCCTGTTTGCCATTGGTGCATTCGGGGCGTTCACGCTGTCCCAGGCAGGGATGGTCATGCACTGGCGCACCCATCCCGGCGAGACAGCCGAAGAAAAGGCGCAGGCGCGCACGTCCATGCTGGTGAACGGGCTGGGCATGGCGGCGACGGGTATCGCGCTCGCCGTGGTGCTGGCGACCAAGTTCGCCGAGGGGGCCTGGATTACTCTTCTGATGATCCCCTGCCTCTTGGTATTGTTTGAGCGCGTGCATCGGCACTATGCCCATGTTGCCGAAGAAACCCGCGCGTCGGGCACGCTTGATACGCACCGTCGCGGCCCGCCCGTGATCACTGTCCCGATTAAAGACTGGAACACGGTCACCGAGCGCGCCCTGCGCTTTGCCTTGGACCTCTCGCCGGACGTAATCGCGCTTCATATCAGCACGGACGAGCAGGAAGCGGCGGCCCTGCGCGCCCGGTGGAAGGAGTGCGTTT
>JAABUJ010003395.1_pt1 | contig 17935 bp, 14 predicted proteins | sample 5559131 | NCBI WGS metagenome assembly JAABUJ01 (sample SAMN10711875, study PRJNA513366) | rock metagenome | isolation source: Antarctica rocks | place: Antarctica: Victoria Land, Mt New Zealand nord | collected 2016-01-07 | reverse complement strand
CGGTGAGCCAGGCGGGACCGATGGGGCCGCGGCCGACGGCCGCGGGGTACGTGGCGTTGTTGAGCGTGCCCTCGTCGGTGACGAGGTTGAAGCAGCGCATGAGCCCGCCGGCCGACCAGGGGATGTCGCCGGCGAGGATCGGCAGGAGGGCGAGCATGACGCCGCCGCGCATCCCTGCGTATGTGCAGTTGATCACTCCGGCTTGGGGATCGGTGCCGGTGAAGTCGAATGTCAGGTGGCCACCGGTCTTCGTCGTCGTGACCGTGATCGCGTGGAGGCCGCGGTCGCCCTCGTGGGACTGATCCTGGTAGCCCGTGGCGGTCCAGCTGCCGTCGGGGAGGCTCTCCAGCTTGTCACGCAGGCGGTGTTCTGCGTCGTTCATCATCCGCTTCATGACGGCTTTGACGGTATCGGCGTCGTACTGCGCGATCAGGGCGAGCATCCGCTCGCGGCCGACGTTGTTCGCGCCGACCTTCGCCCGTAGGTCGAGCCCCACCAGCATGGGGACGCGGGAGCGGCGCACCCAAACGTCGGTGACATCGCGCTGCAACTGGAACTCCCGCACGACCTTGATCGGCGGCGTGGGTAGCGACTCGGAGAACACGTCCTGCGCCGCAGGGGAGAAGGAGCCGAGCCCAACGCCGCCAAGGTCGGGCCCGTGGCAGACGGCGCTGGTCCAGGCGAAGAGCTTGCCGTCGTGGAAAACGGGTTGGTAGACCATGACGTCGTTTTGGTGGAGACCGCCGCCGACCCATGGGTCGTTAGTGAGGAACATGTCGCCCTCGGCGATGCCAGGATTGGTGGCGCGGTGACGCAGGGTCCAATAGATCGCGAGGTCCACCGCGCCGACGAGCATCGTGTTGTAGAGGCCGACCTGCACCTCCTGTCCGAGTTCGTCGCTGATCGCGAAGTCGAAGTCGTTGGCGTCGGTGACGATCGGCGAGCCAGACATGCGCTTGAGCGCCTCGCCCATCTCGTCGGTGACCGACCAGAGCCGGTGACGCACGACCTCGTAGGTCAGCGGGTCGAGCCGGTCGACCTGTTCCTGGGTCACGGTGTGCGTGGCCAGCGTGGACGGTAGGGATCGCTGCAACTCGTCCGGGTCGACGGGCCGGCTCGAGAAGATCTCGGAGCCGGGGACGGGCATGGTCATAATGCGCTCCCAGAGGTGGTGCGGATGGTGAGGTTGCCGAGCATGTCGACGGTGCCGGTGTTTCCGAGCGGGACAACGACGGTCGTGGTGGGCACCTCGACGATGGCCGGCCCGATCAGCTCGTGGCCCGCTCGCAGCTTGTCGTATCCATAAATCGGTGTGTTGGCGAAGCCGGTCGTCGCGTCGAGGCACACCGGGCGGCTCCCGGTCTGGGCCTCTGCGGGATCGGCGGAGGCCGCCGCGGGGATCTCGGGAAACTTCGGCGAGAACGGCAAGGCGCCGACCCCGCGGACTCGGAACGTGATGGCCTGGATCCCGGCCTCCCGGAATCCGGCTTCCGCGCCGTAGAGGGCCGCGTAGCGTTCCTCGAACGCGGCAGCAGCAGCCTCGATGGCGGCCGCGTTGAGCGGCCCTCCCAGCACTGGCGCGCTGACCTCGGCGAGCTGCATCGTGTAGCGCATGTCGATCTCTCGGTGCAGCTCGACGGTGGTGAAGTGCACGCCCTGCCGGTCGAGGCCGTCACGAACCCGCGCCTCCTCGCTCGGCGAAGTTTCGCTCGGCGCGGGCCGGGTCGAACGGGACGAACGTCGGATCCGACTGCTCAGCCGCTAGCACGATGTCGCAGGACGCGAGCCTGAACGCGGAGAACGCCGACGCGACCGGTCCGAGCGGCACCACCACCTCGTCGACCCCGACCTCGGCGGCGTAGCGGGCGCAGTGCGCCGGACCTGCGCCGCCGAACGCGTAGAGCACAAAATCACGCGGGTCGTGCCCGGCCTCGACGACGGACTTGCGCAGCAGGTCGCCCGTCTGCGCGTTTTGGACGGTGTGGATCGCCGCGGCTGCCTGCTCGACGGACAGCCCCAGCGGCTTGGCGAGCTGGGTTTCGATGGCTTGCCGGGCGAGCGTGAGCGAGAGCGGCTTTCGGCCGCCGAGCAGGCCGCGCTCGGGCAGGATGCCGAGTATGAGGTTCGCGTCGGTGTTGGTCGGCTCGGTGCCGCCCTGGTCGTAGCAGGCAGGACCCGGGATAGCCTGGGCGCTGCGCGGCCCGATGCGAAGGTTGCCGCCGGCGTCGATCCACGCGATGGCTCCGCCACCAGAGCCGATCGCGTCCACGCGCAGCGTCGGCACGTTGATGGGATGGTGGTTGATCACGGTGGTGGTATCGCGTACCGGTTCCCCGTCGACGATCAGCCCGGCCAGGAACGTGGTGCCGCCGACGTCGGTGGAGATGATACTGCGGTGGCCCAACTGCCGCCCAGTGCCGGTGGGGATGGCGGCCGTCGAGGATCCGGGCGAGGGCCCCCTCGCTCTCGGTGCCGTCGATGCCGGCCTCTGCCGCACCGGCTCCACCCAGCGCGGGGGCCTCACCCGCGTCCAGGTAGTAATCCTCGGGGCTGCGGGCCATGGGAGCAGTAGTATCTGGCGGCGGAGGGGCTGAGCCGGCCCATCCATAGGATCACCCCCACCGCCCATCGGGGGGCGGGGCGCTGCGTCGCTCCAGGGCTCGCTGCCGCGGTGGTCTCCATGGCGGCCACGCTGCGCCGCCGGCGTCGACGGCAACGTCGATCGGGAGAAAAGGATCTCGCCCCAGTGGCGATCCCACCTCGACGGGGATGTCGATCGGCGTCGATCGGGGGCCCGGCCCCCTCCGGCGCGGCGTCCTCCCCGGTGATCCAACCGCGGTGGGCTGAGCACCCCCCAGCTGCCGCCCACCCCCAGAGGGGGGTGGTTGTCCTCAGGCGACCAGGGCCGGCGGGCTGCGGGTCACGACGCCTCGGCAGCCGCGGCCATTGCCCGGGCGCGGCTGGCGGCGCACGAACCCGCCGAGGCGGTCGGCGAACGAGCAGCCCGCCGTGACGGCCACGGCAAGGGGCTGGGTGCCCGGCCGGGGGTCGTGGCAGTCTCGAGCTGGGCGCAGGGCGGAGCGGGGGAGGTCACCGCGGTGACGAGGGGCGCTGGCCGTCATGGCCTGTGTTGTCGCCGCGCTCGTCGCCACATCGAGACCGTCCGCCGGTGCCGCAACCCGCGCCGCCGCCACACCAGGCAGGGCCGCGGCGACATCGACCGCAGCCGCGGTGACGTTGTCCCCGATTCCGTGAGCCCGATCCCCGTCCCGCCCGTCGGCGTCGCTGCCCCCTCGACGGGCGCCCGCGCGGCGACGGCTTGACCGCCACCGTGGCCGGGGTCGCCACAGGCACCCACCTCGGTGCTGGCAGCGCAGCACTGGCCACCGGGGCGGGGCAGCGGGTGTGGGGTCTTCGCGTTGCGCCTTGGCGTCACCCGCTACCCCGACGGCACCGACACCGTCACCCCTGCCGTCGCCGCCGACAGCGCCCGCACCACCGTCGCCGTCGACCCCACCACCACGGCGACGACCTGGTGGGTGGGGTCGGTCCCGCCGGCGCTTCCGACCTGGCCGTCGAGCTGGCCGCCGGCGGCTATGCCCAGCCAGCGGTTCTCCCTCGCCGCCATGACCCGGGAAGGCCAGGCCCCCGGCCGCCGTCTAACGGGACCCGACGAGCTGGCAGGTCACCCAGCCGCTCGCCCTCGCACGCAGCATCCCCATCGGCCAACCCCGATCCCTCGATCAGCTTCTTCGGCAACGTCAGGCCGCTGCGGCCACGCCACCATCGACCTCACCAAGGCGACCCTGTCGTAGTTCGGGCCGACCGATTCGACCGACCTGCCTGCCGGTCCCGGACCCGGCTCATCATCGATGCGTCGAGCACCGGGTCGACCAACGGCGGTGACGCCTGCGAACCGACCTGCGGCATCGACTTCCTCACCGGCCTCGCCGCCGACGAGGTCACCCTCATTCCCGCCGGGGCCCCCCATCCCCGCCACCGTCTTCGACCCCGGCGCCGGCGAGGCCAGGACCGGAGGCGTCTTCCAGGGCTTCTACGCCTTCCAGGTCCCCGCCTCAGCTCCGCCCACCCTCACCGTTGCCCCGGGCCGCTCCAGGTCACCGACCCCGTCGCCTTCGGCAGCGTGTCAGGCTCGAGACCTACACCATCACCCCCAGGATGCCTCCGCCACTTTGCCCTCACCCTGCCCGCGCCGAGCGCCTACCGCCCGCCCCCCGGGGCGTCCACCCGCCCCGCCACCTACCTACCCGATACCTCGGGGGGCGGGGGCGGGCGGTCAACCGGGGCAACAGCCCTCGGGGCGGAGCCACCTGGCCGGTCCTGATCGCCGCCGTGATCGTCGTTGCCCTGGCCCTCGTCATGGTCACCCGCCGCCGGGGGCGCCCGACGCTCGCCACCGCGGCCTGGACCCACCGGCGCTCCACCATCACCGGCGGGCCCGCCGTGGGCCACCGACGGCCCGACGGCCGCCGGGAACAACCGCAAGCGCCGATCCCCACGCCCCCGACGGGGCCGGGAAGCACGGCGCCACCCCCGTCAGGCGCCGCCGATGTCGACGCATACGTCGACCGCGATGTCGATTCGCATGTCGACGGGAACGTCGAACGCCTAGGTCAGGCGCTCCTCGAAGGGAAAGCCGTCAGGGCGGCCCTCCCCGCGGCGACGACCGTGCCGCCGGCGGAGGCCCCGGGTCCGTCGACCCCGTCGCCCCGGCCGGTGATGGCCCGACGGTGCCGGGTGCTCGGCCCCGTCGAGGTGACCGGCTGGGCCAAGGCGCCGACCGTCGGGGCCATCACCCCCGTCCTCGTCTACCTGGCCTGCCACCCCGACCGGCGGGCGCGATGCCGACCCCGACACCCACATCTACATCTCCCGTCTGCGCGCCTGCCTCGGCGCCGATCGGGTTACCACCGCCACTCGCGGCGGCTACCAGGCCAACGGCGTCACCTCTTGCCCAGCTGCGCGCCGCCGTCGCCGCCACCGACGCCGATCCGGTCTCCGCCGTAGAGGTGCTGTCCACCGCCCTCGTCTGGGTCCGTGGCGCTCCCTTCGCCGACGTCGGCGACCGAGACGGCTATGGCTCGGTCGACCGCGACGGATTCCGCGACGCCATCGACCCGACGTCACCGCCGCCGCCACCCGACTAGCCAACACCGCTACCGCTACCGCTACCGGCGAGGCTGACCTGGCCGGCTGGGCGCCCACCAAGGGACTGCTCGCCAACCACCAGCACCGCCCTGGCCGACGCCGCCCTCGTCGCCGTCGCTGCCGACCCCGAACGCCTGGCCGAGCAGTGGCGGGCGCTACAAGGCCAACACGGTTCCCGTCCCCGACCACTTCACCCGCTGCTGCTACCGCCCGCCCTCAGACACCGACAACTGAGCGCGGCCCGGCCAGCCCGATCCATGGCCTTCAACCAGCAGAAGAATGGTGAGGCGAGAGGTTGAGGGCGCTACCGGGCGTCAGACCGTCGTGGTCAGCAAGCGCTACCCCAACCCCACACAGTGGCACCTCCCGGTGCGCCCGATAACCCCGCACGGCCAAGCGGTTCGGCTAGTCGTTCTGCGATGCTGGCGGCGTCGGTCATGCGCGACGCTGCGGCTCGGCGGCGCAGGTCCAGCGGCAGGCACTCGGCGAACTTGAGGTCGCCGGCCAGGCGATCCCACGTGCCGGTGGGCTCCGGCGAGCGGGCCACGACCGTGCGGGGGTCCCGGCCGGCCAGGTCGGCGGGGAGCCGGATCTGCAGGCTGTCGAAGTCGGTCGAGCCGAGGCGGGCGGCCAGGTCGGCGTTGGCCAGTAGGCCGGCGAAGGTCCACCACCGCTCGGGACCCTCCGAAGATGCCACGACGGTCGTCGTGCCTTCTCGCACCCACGGGCGCTCCTCCCGGCAGCGGATGAGGGCGGCTTGGCCCCGGACGGACATCTCCGCGCCGGAGGGCGCTCCGGCCAGCACCGAACGCACCGCCCCGGCCACGACTCCGGACAGGCCCGGTGAGCTTCCCGCCCACACCGACCGGCCGGCTCCCTCTACGGCCCGGACCCACGACAGCCTGGTCGAGGGCCGCGAACGTCAATCGCCAGGATCGCAGCATGTCGACTGCTGTGCCGAACCGCTCGGACGGGTCGCGGCGGAGCGCCTTGCGGAAGAAGGCTTCGAGGTCGGCAGCGACTGCGGGATCGAGCAGGTCGACGTCGACGGTGGCCTCGTCGGTGAGGACCGAAGGATCCGACTGGCCGTCGCCAAAGCAGGGCAGCGTGCCCGTGGCCATCTCATAGAGGGTCACCGCAGCGGCGTACCGTTCGGCGGCGACGTCCCACGCCGGCGGGTCGCGTAGAGCGAGGAACGGCTCCCGGTACGGCGGCGTGCCGGCCCGGATCGCCTCAGGATGCTCCTTGGTCAGCGAGAAGTCGAACAGCACGAGGTGTAGTTCGTCGTTGACTCCCCGCTCGGCCACCCCGAGGTTGTCGGGCTTGATGTCGCGGTGGGCGATTCCCATCTTCTCCAGCTCGCGGACCGCCTCGAGCAGGTCGGTCCCGAAGCGCTCGAGCAGGTCCAGGCCGATCCTGCCGTCCTCTCGGAGCCGGGTGGCCAGTGTCCGCTCGCCAGCCCAGTCCAGCATGATGGCGCGGTGCCCGGCGACCTCGACCAAGCCGCGCGTGCCCACGATCGCCGGGTGGGTCAGCCGGCTGAGCGCGTCGTGCTCCTCGGCCAGGCGGTCGTCTTGCTCGGAGGACAGGGCAACCTTGAGGACCATTCTGAGCCCGTCACGCTCGACGAGCAACGCCCGCGCCGTCGACCCCCGTCCGAGGGCCCGCTGCAGGGTCCAGCCGCCTTGGAGCCGGTCGCCGGGGCCGGCGTCGAGGGGGTCGACCACCGCCGTCCCCTCCGACCCTGACATCTCTATCTCCGCCCGGTCCAGGTCCTCGATCAGTTCGTCGACCGAGGCGATCCGCAGTCCCACCTCAGGGTGGGTGGCCGCCCGGATGGTCGCCTCGAGCGGACCGACCACGCCATCGAGGCGTGACGACAGCAGCAGCCCGCCGTTCTCGCGGAGTTGGGCGGACAACTCGGTAGGCGACTCGGCTGGGCTGTGGCCTGTGAGCAGCAGGTAGCCGATGGCTCCGAGTGAGAACACGTCGAGGGCCACTCCGTCTGCCTCCGGGTTGGTCCAGGACTCTGGGGCCAGGTACCCGCCGGTGCCGGGATCGACGAGCTCTCCGACATGAGCTGTCCCCGTCACGACCATGGACCCGCCTGTGGCCCCCGAGGAGGCTTGGCGTTCCGCGGTCTGCCAGTTGCCCACCTTGACGGCGGGAGACTGCCCGTTGGCCGCGCTGACCAGGATGCAGCGGGGCGTCAGGGCGCGATGGTGCAGGCGGCGCTGGTGGGCGTAGCGCAGGGCGTCGGCGTCGGCGACGTCGCGCAGCACGGCCAGACGACCTGGAAGGTCGAGTGTCTGACCGGCCGAGGCCAGCCAGAGGTCGAGGCGCTGGGCTCCGGCGGGCTGCTCGAAGACCACGGCCGGGCCTCGCTCCGCGTCGGGCACGTACTCGTAGGGGGCCAGAATTCCTTGGTGGCGGATGCCGTCGAGGGCCTTGAACTCCCGCTCCGCGGCTCGCCTCCGTGTCCGGCGTTCATCCTCACTCTTCCCCGCCTCGACCGACCAGACCCGCACCCGGCGGCGTACTTTCTCCACATACAGGTTCCTGGCCTCGAAGTCCTGCCAGCTGGCGCCGTCGTCGAGGGGCCGGCCGACCAGCTCGTAGCTCCCCACCCGCCGGGCCCGGTTGGACGGGCGGACCCCGGCGCGCTCGAGGGCTCGGGCCAGCTGGGCAGCAACGGCGCCATCGACCGGTGTCCGGCTGGGACGGGCGTTTGGACCGACCCCGAAGAGGACCTGGAGCAGCCCGGCGATCCCGTCGGGGCGCGGAAGTAGGCGGGTGCGGTCGGCGGGGTCGGGCGGACCGTCGGGAGCGACGATACCGTGACGGCCGGTGGGGGACAGGTCGATTTCGAGGGCACCGGCCGGGTCGGTGTGCAGTAGGACCAGCGGGGCGAAGTACGGCAGCAGGGTGGAGCGCGGGAGCTGGCGGACGACGAGCGACTTGAGCCGTTTGGCCTTGCGGTCGCAGCCGATCAGGGGGTTGTCGTCGGCGAAGGTCGAGCCGTTCGGGCGGCGCCACTTCCACGTGTGCCCGTCGCCGGTGAGCCGGCCCGGGCGGCTCTTGATCTCGATGACCCACAACCCGGCGGGAGAGAGGACCATGAGATCGACCTCGGCCACCCCGCGGTCGTCGACCAGCTCGAAGTTGGACCACGCCCGCCAGGGGTCGGCGTCGGGCAGGCGGGAACGCACCCATTCGAGCGCCGCCCGCTCCCAGGCGTAGGCCGACGGCGTCACCTGCACCCACCGGCCCGACCCGAGCGTCATCGCCACTGTCGCCCCCTGGCCATCGTCGTGGATGGTATCGGGATCGACCCCCGCCCCCTCGACCGGCTGTTTCAAGGCGTCATAGGACCGTCCTCGGAGCCAGGCGAAACCCCCGGCTCCCTCGAGCTGCGCTCGACGTCGATCTCGACGGGCAACCACTGCTCCGCCACGAGCTGACGGTCGGAGCCCCCGGCTGGGGCGGGCCGGCGGTGCTCGGGCCCCATCGAACCACCGGCCTACGCCTAGTCACCGGACCGCAGGTGACGTCACCGCCTGTCCTCGGCGGCGACGACTGGGCGTGGCTGGAGCTCGAAGGCCCGGGGTGGCTGCTCATGGCCGTCGCCGCCGACCTCCCGGATCTGCGGGCGCGCGTGACCCGACTTCCGCCAGAAACGCTGCCGTAATATGACGCTTCTACGGTGAGGAGATGTGCTCACTTCTGACGCTCGGTGTCGAGGAGGAACTACACGTCATCGACATGAGCACGTTCCGTCCGGCTGGCCGGGCGCCGGCGCTGCTGGCTCGCCTACCCGCCGAACACTTCACGTCGGAGCTGCAGAGGACCACCGTCGAGATCAAGTCCGGGGTGTTCTCATCCCTCGAAGGCCTGCGCGCCGAGATCGTCCGGCTGCGCCAGCAGGTCATCGGGGTGGCCGCCGCCGAAGGCCTGGGCCTGGCCGCGGTGGGCACCGTCCCCCTGTCCCAAGCCGAGGACTTCGCGCTGACCAGCGGCGGTCGTTTTGCCCGCATGCAGGAGGACTACCGCCTCCTTGTGGACGAGCAGCTGATCTGCGGCACCCAGGTCCACGTCGGGGTGGCCGACCCCGACCTGGCCGTGGACATCGCGCAGCGGGTGGCTCGCGACCTTCCGGTGCTCCTGGCTCTGTCGGCCAGCTCGCCTCTGTGGCACGGGGCCGACACCGGCTACGCCAGCATGCGCTCGATCATTTGGCAACGATGGCCGACCTCGGGGACCCTAGGCCCTCTCGCCTCGGCCGCGGAGTACCACGAGTTGCTGGCTGATCTCATCGCCTCAGGGGTGATCATCGATACCAAGATGGCCTATTTCGATGTCCGACCGTCCACCCACGTGCCCACCATCGAGTTGCGGATCTGCGATGCCTGCCCGTTGGTCGACGACGTCGTCGTGCTGGCCGGGCTGTTCCGGGCGCTGGTGGCTGCGGCGGAAGCGGCTCGCGAGAGCGGAGACCGGATCTGCCCTCTTTCACTAGCCCTGCACCGGGCAGCCATGTGGCGGGCGGCCCGCAGCGGGCTGTCCGGTGACCTGCTCGACCCCACCACGTTGCGGTCTCAGCCGGTGCCCGCCGCCCGGGCGGTACGAGAGCTGCTGGGCCGACTCCGGCCCCACTTGGAGCGGCTCGAGGACTGGGACGTGGTGGCCGGGCTCGTCGAAGCTACCGTGGCCCGGGGCAACTCGGCCGACCGCCAACGCAGCGCCCTGGCTGAGCGGGGCCGCCTGGCCGACGTGGTGTCCCAAGTGGTGGCCGAGACCGCTGGTGTCGTCTCCGAGGTCCCCCAGGCGCACGTCAGCGGCGTCGGCTACCCGCTCATCGCCGGTGACGAGGCGTTCACCACGGTCGGCTCGCTGCGCCCCGTCTACCGCAAGGTGTTCGATGGAGTGACGCGGATCGGCGCCCACGTCCTCACCGACCGCCTCGATGAACGGGACCGGTGGGCGACGGGTGCGGGCATGACCTTCGGGGGCAGGGGGGTGGCAGAGCCATTCTCCGTGGACGTGCTGCCCAGGGTCATCCCTGCCCACGAGTGGCAGCGCCTGGTCCTGGGCCTGACGCAGCGTGCTCGAGTGCTCGAGATGTTCCTCCGGGACGTGTACGCCGACGGCGAAGTGGTGCGCGACGGTGTTCTACCGGCGGCTGCCATCTACGACTGTCCGGGCTGGCGCAACGAGGCCCGCTACCTGTCGCGCCGGACGGTGCGGGCACCGATCATCGGCTTTGACCTGGTACGCAACGACGCCGGCGGCTGGCACGTGCTGGAGGACAACGCCCGGGTACCCTCCGGGGCGGGCTACGCCCTGGCCGTCCGCCAGCTCATGGACGCCGTCATGCCCGACATCCCGAGGCCCGCCGGCCTCCTCCCCTCGCACACCGCGCCCGGCCTGCTGCGCCGGACGCTGCGGGCATGCACCCCCGTGTCCGACCCCGTCATGGCCCTGCTCTCCGATGGGGTCGGCAACTCGGCCTGGTTCGAGCACCGCCTGCTGGCGGAGCGGGCCGGGCTCTTGTTGGCCCAGCCGGGCGACGTAGCCGTCCGGGGTGGCGTGGTAACGGTGCTCGACGAGCGGGTCGACCTGCTCTACCTGCGCCTCGATGACGATCTGTGTGACCTGAGCGTGGCCGGCCGCCCGCTTGGACGCGAGCTGATGCGAGCGGCCACCGCCGGGGCGGTCACCCTGGCCAACCCGCCAGGCAACGGGGTGGCCGACGACAAGGCCATGTACTGCAACGTCCCCGACCTCATCGGGTACTATCTGAACGAGCGACCGCTGCTCGACCCGGTTCCCACCTACCGCTGCGGCGATCGCGACGAGTGCGCCGCCGCTCTAAGCCGGCTGGCCGAGCTGGTGACCAAACCGGTCGATGGCCACGGGGGCAAAGGCATCCTGGTCGGCCCCCACGCCACACCGGCCGACCTGGACGACCGGCGCCGGGACATCCTGGCCCAACCGGCGCGGTGGGTGGCCCAAGAGGTGGTCGCCCTGTCCACCCATCCGACCCTCACCGCCGGGGGCTTCGAGCCTCGCCACGTGGACCTGCGGGCATTCGTCTACCAGAGCGGTACGGACCCCGAAGACGTCCACGTCGCCGACCTGGCGCTGACCCGGGTGGCGCCGGCGGGCAGCATGGTGGTCAACTCCTCGCGCGGCGGAGGGGCCAAGGACACCTGGATCGTCGGGCCGTTGCCCGACGCGGGCTGAGGCACCGTCGACGTGTGCGGGCTGGCCGGTGAGCTGCGCTTCGATGGAAGCAGGGCCGACGTGGCCGCGGTGGAACGGGCCTGCGCCCAGATGCAGGGCCGCGGACCGGACGGCAGCGGGCTGTGGGCCAACGGGGCGGTGGCCCTCGCCCACCGACGCCTGTCGATCATCGACCTGAGCGCGGCGGGATCGCAGCCGATGGTCGATGCCGCCCTGGGCCTTACCGTGGTGTTCAACGGCTGCATCTACAACTATCGCCAGCTGCGCGCCGAGCTCGAGGCCACCGGTCACCGGTTCTTCTCCACCTCGGACACGGAGGTCATCGCCAAGTCCTATGCCCGCTGGGGCACGGCGTGTGTCGAGCGGTTCCAGGGGATGTTCGCCTTCGCCATCGCCGAGCGTGACACCGGCCGGCTGGTTCTGGCCCGGGATCGGCTGGGCATCAAACCGCTGTACCTAGATCACAGCTCTACCCGTCTGCGCTTCGCCTCCACCCTGCCGGCCCTGCTGGCTGCTGGGGGCACCGACACGTCAATTGACCGCACCGCGCTGGCCTACTACATGACGTTTCATTCCGTTGTTCCAGCGCCCCGTACCATCCTCGCCGGGGTGCGCAAGTTGGCCCCCGCCACCGTGGCGGTCGTCGAACCCGACGGGCGGGTGGGCGACCATCGGTACTGGGAGGCCGAGTTCAGCCGCGACCGGCGACGGACCGGCTGGTCCGAAACCGACTGGCAGGACGCCCTGCTCGAATGCCTGCGCACTGCGGTGCAGCGCCGCATGGTGGCCGACGTCCCTGTCGGCGTGTTGCTGTCTGGGGGTATCGACTCCAGCCTGATCGTCGCCCTGCTGGCCGAATCGGGCCAACGGGACCTCAAGACCTTCAGCATCGGGTTTGAGTCCGCCGGCAACGAGTCCGGTGACGAATTCGCCTACTCGGACCGGGTAGCCGAGCATTTTGGGACAGAGCATCAGCGGATCGAGATCGACAGCGACCGGCTGCTGCCGGCCATCGACGCCTCGATCGGGGCCATGGCCGAGCCGATGGTCAGCCACGACTGTGTGGCGTTCTACCTGCTGAGCGAGGAGGTGTCCCGGCAGGTGAAGGTGGTGGAGTCCGGACAGGGGGCCGATGAGATTCTGGCCGGCTACGACTGGTACCCGCGGCTGGCTGGCGTGGACCGGGCCGGCGCCGCGGAGCGCTACGCAGAGGTCTTCTTCGACCGGCGGTGGAGCCCGCTGCGGGACCTGCTCAACCCGGCGTGGCTGATCGCCACCGACGCCCCCAGCGAGTTCATCGTCGAGCAGTTTCGCCGCCCGGGCGCGGAGACTGCCCTCGATGCCGCCCTGCGCAACGACACCACCGTCATGCTGGTCGACGACCCGGTCAAGCGGGTGGACAACATGACCATGGCGTGGGGCCTCGAGGCCCGGGTGCCGTTCCTCGACCATGAGGTGGTGGAGCTGGCCGGGCGGATCCCTCCGTCGCTGAAGTTGGCCGACGGGGGTAAAGGAGTCCTCAAGCGGGCCAGCCGGGGCATCGTGCCCGATGCCGTGATCGACCGGCCAAAGGGCAGCTTCCCGGTTCCGGCCATCCGCCAGCTCGAAGGAGCCTACCTGGAGAGGGTCAGGGCCGCCCTCAGCGACCCGGCGGCCCGGTCCCGGGGGTTGTTCCGACCGGAGGCGGTGGAGGCCATGCTGGCCGAGCCGAACCGCACGCGGACCACGTTGGGCTCCAATGCGCTGTGGCAGTTGGCCATTCTCGAGATCTGGCTCCAGCAGAGGGACATCACCTGAGGACGACGAGACAGTTCCACGAGGCCCTCGTCGGGGCCTGGGGAAGCTGGGGGCCGGCCCTGTCCCCAGAGGGCCACCAGGTGGCCTTCGTCAGCGACCGCCGGGGTGTACCCGAGCTGTGGGTCCAGGACGTCCCGCCCGGCGCCGGCGCGCCCTCGCCCCCGGCCCGAGTGCTGCCCGTCGGTGAGGACCCGATCTGCTCGGTTACCTGGTCCGCCGACGGTGCCTGGCTGGCATGCACGGCGGCCACCGGCGGAGGGGTGCGGACCCAGGTATGGGCCGTGCGGCCCGACGGCAGCGGAGCCGTTCACCTGGCGGGCGGCGCCGACCAGCACGCCACCCTCGGCCCTTGGACCCGTTCCGGCCACCGGCTGGTGATCACCACGGTTGGCGGCGTTGCTGGCGACAGCCAGCACTGTGACCTGGTCGACCCGGCGACGGGTCGCCACACCCCGCTGGCCCGGGGGCCCCTCGTCGACGTGCTGGACCTTTCGGCCGACGAGCGCTTCGCCCTGCTGCGCGACGGCCTGCGCGGTGGCCGGTTCTGCGTGATCCTCGACCGCACCCGCGACGTCGACCACCCCTTGCTCCCCTACCCGGAGACCGGGTCCACCGAGGCCGGGGTGCTGCGCCCCGCACCCGGCGGGGCCCCAGGGCTCGTGGCCTATCTGGTGTCCGACGCGGGTTTGCCGTGCCCGAAGCTGGTGGCGGTACCTGTCGGTTCCGACGGCCACCGGGGCGAGGGGGGCGTCCTGGCAAGCCAGCCGGACGGCGAGCTGGAGATCGTTGACGCGGACGACGCCGGTCGACTGCTCGTCCTTGGCTGGAACGTGGCCGGCCAAACCGTCATCGAGCTGCGCGACGCAGAAACGGGGGAGCGGCAGCCGGTGGTCGACCTTCCTGCCTCGGTGGTGAGCGGCTTGGCGATGGCCAGGGATGGCCGGTCCGTCATCCTGTGCGTCGAGGAACCAGCCGCACCCCGACGCTTGTGGCGACTCGACACTGAGGATCTGTCCCTCCGGGCGCTGAGCGACCCACCACCGCTGCCCGACGTCAAGGTGGTGGTCCCCGGGCTCCGCCGCTTCGAGGCCGACGACGGGCTGCCGCTGTCCGGCTGGCTGTACCGCGCCCCGGGCGGGTCCGGCCCCGGACCGGTCCTGGTGAGCCTGCACGGTGGTCCTGAGGCCCAAGAGAGACCGGTGTTCAACCCGCAGCACCAAGCCCTCGTCCGCGCGGGGATCTCGGTGTTCGCCCCCAACGTTCGGGGATCGTCGGGTTTCGGCCGGGCCTTCGCGCATGCCGATGACCGCTACGGGCGATACGACGCCATCGCCGATGTCGGCGCCAGTGTGGCCTACCTCATCGCCGCCGGCATCGCCGACCCCTCCCGCGTTGCGGTAGGTGGCCGCTCCTACGGCGGTTACCTGACGTTATCGGCGATGGTCCGGTACCCGAAGCTGTTCGCCGCCGGGGTCGACATCTGCGGGATGTCCGACCTCACGACATTCTTGCGGGACACCGAGCCGTGGATAGCCGCCGCCTCGGTCAGCAAGTACGGGGACCCGGTGCATGACCGAGTCCTGCTGAGTGAGCTGTCGCCCCTGGGGCACGCCGCCCACATCGCTGCGCCGGTGCTTGTCGTCCACGGCGAGCACGACACCAACGTCTCCCTCAGCGAGTCCACCCAGCTCGTGGCCGCTCTGCGCGCCGCTGACAACCATGTCGAGTACCTCGAGCTCAAAGGTGAGGGCCACGAGTACCGGAGGGCGTCATCGCAACTGGAGCTGCTGAGGACCGTTGTCGGTTTCCTGGTCGACTGCATTCGCTGACTGTGATGGACAGAGATGTTTCATGACGCGGCCTCGAAAAGCTTGCTTCGCGATCTCACGTCGGGCCGGTGGTGGGCGTCTTCTTGGTGGGCGCTCCTGGCGCCCGGCCCTGAGTCCCGATCGACGATGGGCGGCTCGGATAATCCGCGCGCCCGTTGCACGCTATTCTGTACAGTGGTCTCCATGGAAACACTGCCGTTGAGCGACGTCCGCAGCAGCTTGTCCTCGATCGTCGAGCGTGTCGAGGGGACCCATGAGCGGGTGACCATCACTCGCAACGGCCGTCCAGCCGCTGTTCTGATCAATCCTGATGACCTCGCGGCCCTCGAGGAAACCCTGGACGTGCTATCGGACCCATCGGCCATGGAGCAGTTGCGTGAGGGCGAAGCCGCCGTCGCCGCCGGCGACGTCGTCGACGAGACAGGGCTGCGAGACCTCGTGGCCAAGCGGACTCGCTGAGGGATGCCCGAGGCGCCAGAAGAGCCCTTCCGGCTCCAGATTGCCCGGCCAGCTGCAAGAGCCATCGCGGACGACCTGCCGGAGGCGGTCGCAGCGGCGGCGGTCGAGTTCATTACCGGCGACCTCCTGCGTGAGCCCCGTCGGGTCGGGAAGCCGTTGCAACGTGAGCTTGGAGGTCGCTGGGCGGCACGCCGGGGCAGCTACCGGGTGTTGTACGCCATCGATGAGCAAGCTGGCGTGGTCCCTGTCCTCGCTGCCGAGCACCGTCGTGACGTGTACCGGCGGCGTTTAATTAACCCGTTGACGCCACCGGCGCCCGTCTCGTCGTCCCGGTTTCCCGGTGGTGGCGACGACCAGCGTGGCCGTAGCAGACAGCCTCGGCTACGCCGTCCCCGGTAGTTCTTTGACGGACGCTCAGCTCGGCTTATGTCGACTGCTGCGCCGTGGTTTCTCGGCAGGGGCGGGTGAGGCGACGATCCGTCGGACGCACTCGGCGATGAAGGCTTGGTGGCGTCGGCAGGCGTCGTCGTCAGGGTCTTCGCCGAGGACGAGGCGGACGATCTGGGGCATGAGTGTCCAGTAGCTGGCCAGGCTGTTCAGCACGAGGAGCAGGTGGCGGGGATCGAGGCTGGGATCTACAGCCCCGCTGGCCTGCTGGGCGGTGATGGCGTCGAGTTTCTGCTGATAGCGGCGGGCTCGGTGCTCGAAGCTGCCGGCGTCGAGGCTGTCGCCGGACTCCAGGGCTTCCCAGGCGGAGAGTCGGAGGAACTCGGGATGCTCGGCGAAGTGGGCGAGGGAGTCAGCCACGTAGCCGGCCAGGTCGTCGGTGTCGGGGAGCAGCTGGTCGCCTCGCTCGTCGAGGTACTGGTCGATCACCCGGGCCAGCAGCTCGTCCTTGGTGCCGTAGTAGCGGTAGATCGACTCCTTGTTCGCTTGGGCCCTAGCTGCAATGCGCTCCATACGAGCCCCGGCGCTGCCACGTTCGGCGAACTCGGCCACCGCGGCGTCGAAGATGCGTTTACGGGTGCCTCGGGGGTCGAGTACCACGCCAGCACCTCCTCTCGTTCGCCCTCACGCTAGCAACCAGCCGGTCCAACCGCATAGTTTGACAGGCGTCCGAGCGTGGGTATTGTGGAAAGCAACCGAATGGCTGGACTGTCCGGTTGGAAAGAAAGTCTCATGTCGAGCCCGCATCTGTCCCGGGGCTTGGTCCGTCTGCTGGCGGTAGTCATCGGGGTCATCGGCGCCCTGATGGGTGGGCTGCTGGTCGGCATCTTGGGCGCCCGTGCCTTCGCCGGCGTGGTCGCCGCCGGCGAAGGCTGGCGGGCGGTGTACCTGGTCGGCGCCAGGCTGATGGTGGCCACCGCCGCCGCCCTGTGGCGCTGGCTGCCCGGCAGCCCCCCAGCTGTCCATCAGCTACCGGGCCCAGCTGCGAGCCGTGGTCCACGTCGCCCGCAGCGAGCCGGTCCTGCGTTGGCGAGCCGGTATCGCCGCGGCTGCGTTCGCGGCGTTCACCTGCTTTTGGACCACCGTCACGTTCCTGCTCGCCGGCCACTACCAGCCAGCTGGAGATCGGGCTGTTCGCTCTCCTCGGCGTGGGCGGGGCACTCACCGCCGTCAGCGGCGGCCGGCTCCTCGACCGCCGTCCCGGCCTGCGCTGGCCGGCCACCGTCATCGTGGCCGCCGCCCTGGTCGCCTCCTTCGGGGCCATCTACCGGGGCGGGACCAGCCTGGTCTTGCTGATCGTGGGGGTCCTGGTCATGGACGCGGGTCTATCCCCCGGACGAGGTTCCAGACGGTCATGGAGCTGCGCTACGGGGCTTTGCACGCCGGCTGGGGCGAGCTGCTTCGCCGGCGGCTGGAACGATGTATCGCCGAACTCATCGTCGCCCATCCAACGACGAGATGATCGGCACCCTGCGCTGAGCTGCGCCAAGGGTGCCGCACGCAGCATGTCCACGGCCGTGCCGAGACGCTCGGAGGGATCGCCGGCGCAGGGCGTTACGGAAAAACACCCCGAGGGGCGAGGCGACCGTCCGGTTCAACAGGTCGACGTCGATGGTGGCCTCGTGGTGATGACCGAGGGGGCCGACTCGCCGTCAACGAAGCAGGGCAGCGTCTCGCTGGCCGTCGTAGAGCGTCACCGCGGTGGCGTGGCGCTCGCTCGGGCACGTACTCGTAGGCGGCCGGGAGCCCGCGGCGTCCCCCGACTCGGGGTCGCCGCGGGAGCGATGGGTTCCCGGCCGATGAGTTTGCCCTGACGCGTTCGTCATAGGCTTCGAAGGTTCGGAAAGGAGTCATCTGTGCTAAACCCGGATCCACCGATGGGGGCTGGGTTTCGAGGGTTGACCATCCGCTAAAAATGCCCCCCGACCTGGGAGAATGTGGTTGTCGACGCCACAGATCGTCCCGAGCCGGAGGCCACCTTGGAGATGCGA
>JAABUJ010003394.1_pt1 | contig 17943 bp, 7 predicted proteins | sample 5559131 | NCBI WGS metagenome assembly JAABUJ01 (sample SAMN10711875, study PRJNA513366) | rock metagenome | isolation source: Antarctica rocks | place: Antarctica: Victoria Land, Mt New Zealand nord | collected 2016-01-07 | reverse complement strand
TAAAAGACAAACACACTAAGTTATGAGACTAGCTGCTTATGATTTCATAATTATACATTAATTAGAGAAGACAAATCTCATTAATGTGTTGTTAAGACACTCTGACTACAAAGTTAAGAAAAATATGAATAGATTGCTGTTAACATTGCAATAAAAATTAATTACATTATCTTAAGAATTAGAATTAAGCATTACTGCTTTAATTAATTAGATCAATACTTAAAGCTTAGATTTGCAAATTATGCTGATTATTTTATTAAAAGAATATCAATTAAGTATTCAGACTGAAAATTATGACTGTTAAAAATAAGTTAACAGAAGACTTAGAAAGTTTTTATTTAGAAATGAATTAAAGAATGATGACTATATATTTAATTTATCTATATACAACATAGCAGAAGAGCTGCTTAACTTTGTTACTAAAATTATTGATTGTAAACAGTTCATTTTATATGTATTGATTTAGAAAGTAACTGATAATAAAATAATACATAATAAAAGATAATTACTCTTTCTTAAATTTATTCATCTCTTGCAGAACATTAATGTTTTAACAGTAAAGATATGATAAGACTTGAAATTACAGAGTAACTGTAGTCATTAAGACATTAATAACAGCTTGTGAATATTTAATTTTACTGAATTACTTCATTACAAAAGCAAGATATACATATTATCTGATAAAGTCATTAAGAATGAGCTCATAAAGCTGCATTATGACAATGTTTTAACAGAACATTATAAAGTAAATAGAACAATTAATTTACTGTTTAGAAAGTATTATTAAGTTAATATAATAAATGATGTTTAAGAATATGTTACTTTATGTGCTGTATGTTTAAGAATTTAAGTATCAAGACATTATTTATATGATAAATTACAGTTGTTGTCACTATCTACTTAATCATAAAAGAAAATAACAATGAACATAATCACTGACTTGCTGTTTAGCAGATGAGAAACTAATGTTTATAACTTTATATTGATAATTGTAAATTATCTTACAAAGATGACTCAATATATTTCTGTTACTAAAAAACTTACTGTAATTAAGTTAGCTAACATATATATTGAACAGATTATATGTCACTATAAAGAATTTAAAGATATTGTTTCAGATTAAGAGTTAATTTTTATCAGTATATATTGATTTAAATTCTATTATCAACTTTAAATAAAACAAAGATTAAGCATCATCTTTTATTTATAAATTGATAATTAAACTAAAAGACAGAATTAAATTCTAAAACATTATCTGCATTATTATTATTGTAAAGAACAAGATGACTGAGTTAAACTGAGTGTAAAGTCAGGTTAAGTTGAAAAAAAGTGCACCTGATCTAAATCTGTGCTAGGGTCTGAGTCAGGTCAGGTTGAATTCATATATGAATTAACTCTATCTACAATCTGTGCAGATACTCACACACAGATGAGACTAGCCATTATGGGTAAGGTCAGAGCTAAAGCTCAAAAATGCAAAAGCTTATTGATATATTAGTCATAATAAATTACATCTTAACTAGCCATATAGGGATAAATTACATGGTCGCAAGATATATTACTGAATAAGTTACGAAAATCATGACTTTTTGTGGAGGTGCACATTAGAAACACACATTAGTAAGCATGTGTATGTGCTTACTAAGCGCATACACATGCTTACTAAGCGCATACACATGCTTACTAAGACTATATATAACTCACAAAAAACTTGTGACCCTATGTGAGTCAGGTCAGGTTAACCTGCACCTAACTCAGCTGAATAAAAGTTAGCTCAACCTAACTCAATATCTGAACTCAACTCTGATCTGCATGATCTATAGGCAACCTGCGCACTCAGTCTAGACTGAGTGTTCTTTTTGTTAATGACAGAGTTTATATATGTAAATAGAAAATATATAACAATTAATTGAACATCATTTAAGACATTAATGAGTTATTACTTAAGAATTGCTCAACATGTTGAGAACAACATCTATAAAGAGAAGATGTCAGCAGCAAAAGATTAAGCACAATAAATAAAGAAAATCTGTGTTATAATAATAAAGTGATGATAAGTTGCTGTAAAAGTGCAAGTTAAGTACTTTAACAAAAATCATATTCAAAAAAGCTACAATGTTGATGATCTGATGCTATTGTTCATTAAGAACTTAAAATAACATAGATTAAATAAGAAATTGTTGTATAAATTCATTGAGTCTTTTTAAATTATCAATCTTATTAATAAATAAATATATTAACTGACTCTGTCTACTCACTACAGAATTTATAATGTATTCTATGTCTTATATTTAAAATTTTATAAATACTATTTAAACAATAATTCTTTGTCAAAACTGTTCTTTCTGAATCTCATAAACAACAAGAAAGAATATGAGATTGAAGAGATTTTGAGTAAGAGATGAAGAAAAGAACAATTATAATATAAAGTTAAGTAAGTAAAGTATTTAACAGAATATAATGAGTGACTTTGAGTAAAGAATATGAAAAATGTGAAAGTGTTGTAATAAGAATATGATGCAAGAACAGAGAGAAAGTATAAATGTAAATAGAGTTTAAAAAATTAAAAACTTCTATTAAAAATATTCTACATAGTATTATCTAAAAGAAGTGAAGTCAAAATATAATTAATACATTAATAAAACATTATTAAATCACTTTGTCATCTCTGCATTCACATCACTATCAGAAGTGAAAGACAAGAACAGTAACTACTTATTAATGTTATAATTGTTGTTGAAGTGACTAAGCTGTAACATTAAGTTGTAAAAGCTTTTTAAGATGTTGTTACTTAACTAAAAAAAGAAAAGTTTACACTTGAAGTGAAATAAGTAACATGATGATGATAGTAAAGTGTAAGAAAATTAAAAAAATAAATTATAAAGTGAAAGATATTTAATATAAATATCTGCACTACAGTGATCATCTGCTGCTCTTAAATCATAAACAACAACAAATTATAAATCTCTACAGACTTACAATGACTGTTATGATACTCTGCAACACAAATAATGTAAGTGATGACATGCTTAATAAATGATGTCTATATACAATTAATATGATGCTGAAGTTAAAATCAGTGAACATCATTAACTGTCATGATAATGACATGATTAATAAGTATATATAAGTTGTTAACTCAACAATTAAAGAATGCAGAAATCTATTATTGTTAATGCATTACAAAATAACAAGAAACTTTCTGTTAAATTAAATTGTACAGCTTTTAAAGCATTTTACAATAGTTTTAATTCTGATTCTTAACAATGTTGCATTAACTGATGTTGTTGCTGATATGCTTTGAACAGTGAAGATAATAAAGAGAATTTAATTTGTTGTTGACATAATGATTATGATGTGACATTGAGATGATGTTAATGTGAATAAACAAGAAGATAAAGAAATTGCTGAGAATATAATATTATGAAGTGATGATATCTCTAAGAATTGAGATAAAAACAAAATTGAGATATAATGTATGTAATGACATTACTGTGAAAGAAAAATGTGACATATAATGTGAAGCAGAAAGATATTCATCAATTATGATCTTAAATTTAGCACTCTTCTGAGTAGTAAGTTTCTTACAAATTAATTATATTTTAAGAATGATGTTCTATGATATTAATGATGCAGTAACAGTCATTAAGCAAGCATTTTTAATTAAATTCATCAATAATGACTTATCTATGACTTAAGAAAGTGAGAATGAGATGTAAAAAGATGACATTTTGTCATTAAAAAGATTAAGTAAATATAACTATATTTACATACAGTAATAAGATCTCTGCTGCTGTCTCTTTTATGCAACAACACTATTTAAAGTGTACATCTCATTGTTATTATGTAGACATTTTGTCAATAAATTCATTTTAAGACACTTATGTTTCTTATAATCAGCATTCTTCTTTGCTGTATTCTGTTTCTGTATTTTATTTCAGCAGAGTAAGTATGTCAACAATGTTACTTATAATATTCATTGCATTCTTAACTGATTTAGCTCTTACAGACTTAATCTTCAGAATTAACTTTGATGAGTTTGTTAACTTATTAATATTTAAGATTATATTAATGAACAATGTCTAATAATGAAAGTAACAGAAATTTAAAGATTTCTTATTGTATTTCTTCATACTTGTATAAGTGCATCTCTTAAACTTTGACATTATTAAAATGTATTAATGTCTTGAATGCTATACATACAGAAACTGCTAACAATCTTGCTGAATTCTTAATGAAAAATATAATAAAAAGAACATTTCTCTTATTCTTTTTAATAATTATAATGTTGTTATTGTTGTGCTTTTGCTACTGTGCTGTTTACAAAGTGTTATAAGAGAGAAGCATCATTTAAAGACATGAAGTTGCTATGACTTTGATATATTAAGATGTTGAAGATGAAATGAATGCAAATTATATATGAGAAAAAGTTTCTTATATATTGTGACTGAACAAAGAGATCATCAATTTAACTGATTTAAAAATAAAGAAAAGTTAATTTCATTTATATTTTATATATTATTCATCATTAAACAAAGCTGAATCATTATCTATCTGAATGTGACAAACTTAAAGTATTATACAAGATCATCAGTTTAGCTAAGATAGACAATAAGTAAAATACATAAAAATGTTAAACAAATTGTTGTATACATCTTGCTGATCTGATTTCATAAAATCATGATGTATCTATAATGTTAATGATACATCAATGTGCTGAAGAATCAGCATATAGAAGAGAAGACAATTATTATAATATTATTATGCATTCATACTGAATTATAGCTGAATTTCTTATGCAATAATTGATAAGCAAAATATTATATAAACAGTCTTCACATACAAATCTTTTAAGTTTCTTAATTGTTAATCTTCATCAATACAAGACTTTAACATTGAAACTTCATTGAATAGCTGTTGTAACATAGTGTCTCACATTGTTACATATCTTACTCATCAGTCTCTTATAGATAAGAGACTTGTGAGTTCACAATAATAAACTTAAGAAATTTTATCTGTATAGTATAAAAAGTGCACTTCTTTAAATTTGCATACAATTTAAACTGTTAAAGTCACTTTAAAATTTGTTTTACATGACTCTGATGTTCTTTTAGAGAACTGAAATAGATCAGAATATTATTTAAATATATTATATAAAAGACATTAACTAATTCAGTTAATGCTTAATTAATATAGATTTGAAAAATTACTGAGACATTAATCAGTCTAAATGATATAATTATGTACTTAAAATAATTATAATATATACAAAACACAGTCTTTCACTTGTCATCTTTTTTAATTTTAATGTGATGATAAGCATTCTTAAGATCTAGTTTAATGAACATTTTAACTTTACTTAAATGATTAAGTGTCTCACTAATCAATAACAGAGAATGATGATTCTTAATAATAATTTTGTTAAGATTTTTATAATCAACACATAGACATAAGTTTTCTTCATTTTTTAAGATAAATAGAATTAATGCTTCTACAGAGTTAACAGAATGTTATATTTATCTTTTTGTTAAGATGTTATTTAAATATTCTTTCAGCACTTATAGCTCTGTTTTTGACAGATTATAAAGTAAATTATAAAGTAATTTATGTTTCTCTATCTCTATGGCATGATCATGATCTTAATGAGATGATAATTTATCAACATTCTCTTCAAAGAACACATTTACATATCTGTTGTATTGTTGAGATAGTGTTGACATATTGTTAACAATATATATAACAGTTATTAATGAGTCTGACTTAAACATCATTAATAATGTATAAACAGCAAGTTTATTTTAAATATTGTTGATAAACACTTTAGACTCATCAATAATTAGAGATATTTGTTTTATTTTATAATATTATATATATGAGTCACAATTAATATGAATATATTGCTGTTTCAAATCTAAAAGATTAAAGATGAGTTTAAATTCATTTTTATTTAAAATATAAAATAACTGCTCTTCAGTTTACTCTTTTTCTTAATTGTTGATGAGTTTATACTTTATTAAATATATATTATAACAATAAATATATTATCTCTTTAAAAGCTCTGATCTTAAGAGTTCTGCATTAACTTATATTAATTAATGAACAACAGCATATCATTAAAACATTATATTAATCTTTACTGCAGTATTTAACAATACACTGATAAAGATTCAATTAAATTTAATTTAGACTTAATCTTTCTTTATAATGCTAAATTTTTTTATGATCTTTAATTTAATTTTTATTACTAAAATATAATCAATAAGACTCTATCTTTTTTTGTCTTGACTACATTAATCTTAATGTAATTAAGATTTTTTAAGAAACTTCTGTAGTTCTTTGTAAAATAACTCAGTCTTTTACAGTTATAATAGTTATTCTTTTTGACATCAGTTTTAAAATAAGATTTATTTACATTGTTATAATGACTTAATTTTGTAATCTTAAAGTTAAGATAATTATTCTGCTATGACTTTGCTGTCTAAGTAAAAAAATGTAAACAGTGCTTATAAATTTTCTTAATAATATAACTTTAAACTATATAATTGTCTGCAGATCATTAATTAATCTTTAGTTTAGCAGTTAAAGTTATTAAACTTTTTTTTGTCTTTAAGAAATCTTAATAATTAATTAAAGTTGTTTAAATCTTTAATTAAAATTTTATAAAAAAAATAATTTATTCTCTATTTCTCTGTATAACTTAAGAGCTAATTCTTCAGCATATTAAAATATGTTGTAAAAGCTTAAATTAATTAAATAGATTTCTGCATAACTTTTAAGTATTTTTATACTGTGTTAAATTTGCAATTCACTAAATTCTCAACAAAATTGAGCAGAAACTCTGAAAAGAATATTCATAACTTATTATTTAGAAGTTTACTCTCATTAATGTGACAAAATTATGCATCTTAAGATTTTTTTGCTAAAAACTACATAACAAAAAGAATTTTATTGTAATTACTAAAAAAGTTTTTAAAGATTAAATGAAACACTGTTACAGTGCTGTATATAAACTCAGTATGTTTATAAATAAACTTTTCATTATATATAAATAAGTTCTTTAATCATTGAATTCATTTTGCTGAAAATATATACAAGACTTTAGATACATATTGTTTCATTAAATTTAAAGAGTTAATAAAAGCATAAAAAGATTCTATATACAGTTCTTTTTTAGATAAGACTTAAGAGTCTTTATTTCTTAAAAGTTCATTAATCTCATTATGCATATTAAATATTTGTGATTTACAATTAATTTTTATGAATTATCATCTTTTCTCATCATTGATCTACTTAATTTCAGTTAAATAAATTTATTCATTTAAACATTAATTCTTCTTCTCTGCAGTCTAAATAGCAGTCTGAATCTCTGCAGATTCTTATTTTTTAGAGATTATTTAAATCTTAATATAATTAAAAAATAACTTTATTTCATTTTGCTGACTTCTAGTCTGCATATTATAATGTAGCAGATTGTTACTCTTTAAAAAGATAAAGTTGTTAAAATTGTAAATTCATGAGTCTCTTATCTATAAGAGACTGATGAGTAAGATATGTAATAATGTAAGACACTACATTACAACAGCTATTTAATGATGTTTTAATGTTAAAATCTTGTATTGATAAAGATTAACAATTAAGAAACTTAAAAGATTTATATGTAAAGACTGTTTATCTAGTACTTTGCTTATCAATTATTGTGTAAGAGATTCAGCTATGATTCAGTATGAGTACATAGTAATATCATGATAACTTTACTTAACAAAGAATTAAGAATCAAAGAAGTACACTGTTACTTATTAATAGTAAATGAAGTTTTTTTGTGCAGTAATTGACTGTGAAATGAAGATGTGAATAGTGTTTTAAAAGATGAAAAAGATGATGAAAATAAAATAAATAAGTAATTATTGTTAACATTATTATATTTTAAATAAATTAAATTAAATTAAACAGAACTCTGTTTGTCATTTTTTTGCTGTTAATAAGATAGTTAAAGATTATTAAATTTTTATTATTGTGTAAAATCTGTTAACTGTAAATTAATTAAAGAAATATACATTATTAAGAAAAATAGAAAGTCATTAATTAAATTTAAAGAACTATTACAATGCTGAGATTACTTATAAGAAGTAAAACTCTGATATATAATGATAAAAAGATTTAAAGAAATAACAGAAGTAGCAATGAAAGATAATAATGTAATTAAAAAAGAAAAATTAATATATAAATAACATAAAGATAAATTTCTTTCTGCTTTACAGCAGCTACAGTTACTACTAATTACTGTTTAGACATATTAAGTTTATAATGATGAATTATTTAATAAATTAATATTTATTTATTCATTCTATTTATGAACTCTCTGTTGATGAGAACATTTTGTTATTATAAACTTAATGTACAATATAAATCAGATAACATAATTATTATATAATCTTATAATTTAAAATGAACAAAAAGACTAAATGTTTAAAGTATATATTTTAACTGTTTAAAAGAACAACAACATTGTTACTGTAAAATTGCATTAAATAAGTGATCTTCTTTATTGAAAGAATAATGAGTACTTGTGCTATCTATCTATCTAGTGAATCTAATGCATCAACATTGACTGCAGTCAACTTAAGTGTAATTTAATTGATGATAGAAGCTCTATCATCTAAGACAGAAGAAGACTCTGTTAGCTTTTTATGTTAAGATTAAAGAAGTCAAGAAAGTTAATAAAGCATTATATTTCTTAATATTCTTACTTAATGCATTCATATCTATTGACTCTCACTGTTATCAAGTCTCAGCTGATATACAAAGCACTTAAACATCTATCTTGACAAGAACTTAATCAGTTCATTAGCTATTATGTCTTGACTGAGTATAAAGTTTATTTAAATCTAATTTCTCTTATACTCTTAAGCTGTATCTCTTTTTTCTAAAGCTTTTATAAATCTTTCTCAACATCTGAATTGTTCTGAGCATTAATGACATTGCAGATCACAATATATTTAATTAATAGCACTTAAAGTAATATCTGAAATCATTGTTTTGATTTAAACAATTTAGTCATATTAAACTGAGTTGCAGCAATCTTTCTGTTAAGTTTACTTAAATAAATTTATATTTCTTCAATAAATATATTCTCTGACATTCTATATTCAACAAACTCTGTCAAATATTGTCTTTCAGTTATCTGCAACTTCTTTTTATACTTAAACTTTAATGTATCTCAAACATTCTTTACACTGATTTTGTTCATCAGATATTCTTAATTATCTATATTTATGCAGATAATAAATCAATATAAAATCTTTACATTAGTTTTCTAATTTCTGAAGTTGAGACTGCTGAGAAAAAATGAATCTAAAAATTCATTAATTAATATGTTGACTGCTAAGACTTCAACAACATTTTATAGATTTTTTATTATTAATTATTTTCTTATAAGAATGAATTATTGATTGCAGTTCTTGTGAATGAGAATTGAGATGAATTGTTGTTTTATAAAGAAGTTATTGAAGTTCATGATGATGATAGTTGATATATAGTATAAGAAGTGAATAAAGTAAAATAATAATGTATATATTGAAGATAATATAAATAAAACAAATAAAAAGCTTTTGTACCTCTTGTTTTGTGAGATAATAGTGCTTATTTATCTTAATAACTTATATTAAGCTGTTAAAGAACAGTGCTTTCTGAGTAACTATAAATGCTGATTTTTGCTGAGATCAATTCTTTATGAATCTTTTAAATTAAACATACTTAGCTGTCACAAAATGCTGATTCTGCTAAAGTCAAATTTATTATAAATCTCAATAATCAGTGATACTGCTAAAGTTGAATTGACTGTGAATCTTAATAGTTAACATATATAGCTATTGTCAGTGTGCTGATTCTGTTAAAGTTAGATTTATTATAAATCTTTTATAAATCTTAAAAATCAATATATTTAGCTATCATTACACTAAAAATATACACTTTCTCTAAGAAGCTTCTTGCTAATCTGAGCTCATAATTTATTAAAAGAAAGTAGATACTTATACTATATTATATTATTTAGTGAAATCTCTAAACTGTGTTGTTTATGAGCACATCTTGATTAAGAGAGTTACAGAAGAAGTAAAAAGAACATTGACTGCAGTTAATGTGAATAAAGTTTTTATTTAGTCTTTAATATTAATTTTATCTTGCTTCATAGAAGCAGCTAGAACATTGCTTCTCAACATTATTTATTAATTATAATATTAACTTTTCTTGATGACACAGTCTCTTCTTATGTTTCATTTGCTGTCAAGACTGTCAGCTTTACATAAATAACATTTTTTTACATTTCTTCTCAGATTGAGTCTCTCACTGCTTCAGCATAGATGACAGACATTAAAATGTCAGATCTGATTACAGAGTCTTCTTTATCTATAGAGAATATCATAAGTGTCAGTATAATTCTTAATATTTTAATTTAGAACTCATTTACATTAAAGTGGCCATCAAGTTGGGTTGGGCCCAGATTTTAGGACCCAACCCGACCCACTGGGCCCAACTTTGAAACCTGACCCGACTTGTAATATTAGGTAATTTTCATTGTTTCTCGTGTAATTTTGGTAATTTTTACATCGTTGAAAAGCCCTCACAATTCTCTACAAAATGAGCCTAAAATCGCAAAAGACAGATCGCTTTCAAGCTCAATGCACACAACTGAAGTTTTGTTCAAATTCTTGAAGTTCCTGCTACTATGGTTGCTCATGGCTAACAAGGCATGCAAAATAAGCGAAAAACCAGCTTTGAAAAAACTCAACAGCCACTCTAATTTACATCTTAATTATTGTCATTATCATTTCTCTTTCATTTCAGAATCTTAATGCACAGAAAGATTCTAACTTCTTTAAATGTTATTATTTTAATTTAATCAGTATTGATCTTCTCATTTAATGACTCATCTAGATTAACTGCAGTCAACTTGATCTCATATTGTTTATCTTAAGACTTATTAATCTTAATTATAATTAAGTTAGACTGCATCTTACTGTTTTAAGTCATAAATGTTTAATTTAAAGCTGTGATCTTTACAATAATTAACTTCTTTTATAAATATTCAATGAATCTTCTGTTCAGAAGAACATTTAATATCTATTATTACAGTTTAAGATTAACTGTATTTTTCTTTTTACTTTCAGCAAACTTCACAGTATAATTCTTAATGATGTATTTAAGATCTAAAGCTTAAAGCTAATACTGTTTTGTAATTTTCTCAATGTAGTTTATAAAGACTCTTATTTATTCTTAATTCATGAATTTATTGCATCTATCTTCAGATAATAACTTAAGATCAATGTAGCTGTAATACTTACATTCTTATATATAAATGTAATTGATAAATGACTTTACATCAGTGAAAGCTTTCTCAGAAGTTGTTTACTTATCATTAATTAAAAGATCAATTACTATTTAATTATAAAGATAAGCATCTGTCTATGCTGTCTGCACTTAGAACTTTATTGACAGTTAAATTTCTTTAATTATAATGCACACTGAGTTCTCAGTAATTCAGATGACTCTTTTGACAATGTTATTTTGAATTGACATGTAAAGCATTATGTATTGCAGTGTAATGTTAAGAGATTTGCATCAGTCATTTAAAATGAACTTTAACTTCATTTTATTGTCACTTTATACAGCAAGAATCTTTGCATCAATCTAAAGTTTAATCTTTAATCATCATTTTTGCAATGTCTGTAAGATCTTATTACATTATTTTAGCAGTATCATTACATCTTTTAAAAGTAATTATCTATTATCTTCAGAAAGTACTGATATTCATTAAATGACAAGAATAATGAGCTGCATATATCAATAAAGATAAAAACAAGAATATTAATTTTTCTTTTACTTACAGTGTAATCTTATTTATTAATGAACTTAATTAAAGCATAAATCTTATATACATTCTCATTGTTCTCAATAATAAGAATTGACTTTTCAAGAATTGTTATCTTGTAAAGATTATGCAACTTTGCAGAATTAAGATAAGCAAATCATCAATATTAAAGTCTGTAAGTCTTGATCTTTTCATTTAATGATGCAGTATTAACATCTAAGAAGTTGATCATAAGATTATGCTTATAAATTTAAATATATGAGCTTACATTTAAAGCAGTGACAGAGAAGACAGTCTTTAAATGTAATATATATATTGCAGATATTAAAGCAAATTCATTAAGACTCTTTATAATGTATTTAATTATATAGACTCTGTCTCACTTTAATGCTTCTATTATAGTCTTAATGTACTTATTATACATTTAAAGACAGTGTTAATTAAAGCTTTTATGCAGTTTCATTTTACACATTCACTTTTTTGACAGAAGATTGATCTCAAGTTTAAATATATAAAGTATTGAACTCAATCTTACAGAATTTTCTGATCTGACTTGCATAATGATTACTTCACAATAATGAAAGTATAAATGTCTTTTCTTAACTTTAATTTGCTGATATCTCATTTATATAAAAAAGTCACTGAAGAGTTAAAGTTAATTAATTATATATAAAAAGAATTTAAAGTCTGCAACTTATTTAGATTTAAGCATCTTATTAACAATCTTCTTAAACAGAGCAGCAATTTTATTGTTAACTTTCTTTTTCTCTTTAAATTCAGAAAAGAAATCATCATCATTACTGTTATTAATTTCTGCATTAAAGACTTTATATCTTTTTTCTTTTTCTTTATAAATTAACTTTTAATACAACTTAACTGCAATCAATCTGTACAGCTTAATTACAGTTAATTTGCTTATTTTCTTTTAAATATTTTGCTTAATATCAGAAAGAAATTCACAATCTTTAATGAAGTAAGAACTATTACAAAGAAAATACTTAATAAAGCAATAAGAAAAATGATTACTGTCTGAGCTAAATGATCTGCAATAATGTTGCTTAATATTAATTATGTAATAATTTAATAAATTACAGTTTTAATTCATTAAATATTGATCTTCTTTCTGTTTATCTATTCACAAGACAATGACAGTCTCATTAATCTTAAATTATATTTCTTTTTTCTAAAACTTTTATAAATCTCTCTTGACATCTGAATTGTTCTGAGTATCAATGACATTATAGGTCATAATATATTTAATTAATAGTACTTAAAGCAGCATTTAAAACTGTTGTTTTGATTTAAATAACTCAGTCATGTTAGACTGAGTTGCAGCAATCTTTTTATTAAGTTTGCTTAAATAAATTTATATTTCTTTAATAAATATGTTTTTTAACATTTTATACTTAATAAACTTCATTAAATATTGTCTTTCAATCATCTACAGCTTCTTTTTATACTTAAACTCTAATACATCTCAAACATTCTTTATGCTGATTTTGTTCATCAAATATTCTTAATTATTTACATTTATGCAGATAATAAATCAATATAAAATCTTTACATCAGTTTTCTAACTTCTAAAGTCAAGACTGCTGAGAGAAAATGAGTCTGAGAATTTACTGATTAATATATTGATTATTAAGACTTTAATAACATTTTATAAATCTTCTTTTATTAATTATCTTTTCATAAGAATAAATCATTGATTGCAGTTCTTATAAGTAAGAATTAAGATAAATCATTGCTTTATAAAGAAGTTGTTGAAGTTCATGATGATGATAGTCAATATGTAGTATAAGAAGTGAATAAAGTAAAATAACAATGTATGCATTGAAGATAATATAAGTAAAATAAATAAAAAGCTTTTGTATCTTTTATTTTATAAGACAGTAATGCTTATTCATCTCAATGACTTATATTAAGCTACTAAAGAACAGTGCTTTCTGAATAACTATAAATGTTAATTTTTGCTGAGATTAATTCTCTATAAATCTTTTAAGTTAAACATACTCAGCTACTGCAGAATGCTGATTCTGCTAAAGTTAAATTTATTATAAATCTTAATAATTAGTGATACTGTTAAAGCTGAATTGATTATAAATCTTAATAATTAATGTACATAGCTGTTATCAGTGTACTGATTCTGCTAAAGTTAAATTTATTATGAATCTTTTGTAAATCTTAAAAGTTGATATACTCAACTATCATTATATTAGAAGTATACACTTTCTTTAAGAAGCTTTTTGTTAATTTAAGCTCATAATTTATTGAAAGAAAATAGATATTTATGCTATATTATATTATTTAATAAAATCTCTAAACTGTGTTGTCTATGAGCATATCTTGATCAAGAGAGTTACAGAAGAAGTAAAAAGAATATTGACTGTAGTTAATGTAAATAGAATCTTTACTCAGTCTTTAACATTAATTTTACTTCACTTTATAGAAGTAGCTAGAACATCACTTCTTAACATGTTCAGTGATATTTTGTATTTAACAAACTTCATTAAATATTATCTTTCAGTTGTTTACAATTTCTTCTTATACTTTAAGAAGAGAGCATTTCAAGCTTCTTTTATTATGATTTTATTTGTAAGATAATTCTCATTATTAACACTGATGCAGACTGTAATTCAGAACAGAGCTTTACTGTTGATTTGCTGATTCTTAAAATTGAGATTGCTTAATAAAAAGAAAAAAAAGATATTATTGATGAATATATTGTCTATAAAGACTTAAATAAAGATCTTTATTATATATCAGAGATTCTTATCAGTTAATTATCTCTTTATATAAACAAATCATTTTTCACAGTTCTTTTAAGTAAAAAGAGAAATTGAACATTACTTTGTAAAGAATGATGAGTTGTACTCTTGATTCATAGTGATGATTGACATATAATATAAGAATTGAAGATAAAAGAGTGTGTTGTAAAAATAAATGTAATAATAAAAGAAATATGTGTATGTACTGTCTGCTTATAGCAATGCAGAGAATACTTATTTGTCAATATTTAACTTATATTAAGCTGTCAAATTGTTGTGCTTGTCATGTCTGTCTTGTTTTGCTTCAATAAGCAGCATATTAAGAATTATCTGCTTGTTTTGCTTCAATAAACAGTGTATTAAGAACTGTCTACTTGTTTTGCTTTAATGAGCAGCATATTAAGAACTGTATGCACTAAATCAGTCTGCACTTTCTTTAAAAAGTCTTTTGTTAACTTAAGCTTATAATTTATTGAAAGAATAATGAATACTTATATTATCTGTCTATTTAATGAATTTAATGCATCAATGTTGACTGCAGTCAACTTAAGTGTAGTTTAATTGATGACAGAAGCTCTGCTATTTAAGACAGAAAAAGACTCTGTTAACTTTTTACATTAAGATTAAAGAAGTTAAGAAAGTCAATAGAGCACTACACTTCTTAACATTCTTCATTATTATTATTATTAATTACTTTACTATTCTACTTCTAAATCAAAGTGTAATGTCAAAATTACTAACATCTTTATTATATGCTCACTGACAAATTCATTAATAAGTAATGTACTATTCAGAAGACATTTTCTAATCTTAAAATTAATAAATAAAAAATTTAATTATCTTCTCTATAAAGTTCACTTTCTTCACATTATTCAGAAAGTTCTTATCAATGAAATTTATTCAAAAGCATATAAGTATCTTCTTGCTGCATTATATCATTACAAAATTAAAATTAAATATAAAAATTTAATAAATATAATTATTGATGCTGCTCTAAAGTAATGACAAACTTATATTATAAAGAAGTAATGAAATACTTAAAGAGATTAAGCAAACTACATATATTATTACAGTTATTTTTTTCTTTAAATTCTGTCTATAAATGCAGTGAAGAGCTAACATACTTTTTTAAAATATAAAATTAAAGTAAATATTGAAAGAAAGTAAATACTTATGCTATACTATGCTGTCTAATGAAATCCCTAAACTATGTTGTCTATGAGCATATCTTGATTGAGAGAGTTACAGAAGAAGTAAAAAGAATGTTAACTGCAGTTAATATAAATAAAGTCTTTACTCAGTCTCTGATGCTAATTTTATTTTGCTTTATAAAAGCAGCTAAAATATCACTTCTCAACACTCTCACTGACAACAAACATTAAATAACTAAATACATTGTTAAGAGTTCAACAAATCATTTAAAAGTTTAACTAATCATTAACAGTGAGTTTTATAAGTTTAATGAACTGCTTAAAGATTTGTTTAAACAGAGACTTGATAAGCTCATTAACAATTATCTCTTGACTGAGCATAAAGTTTATCTGAATCTGATTGTGCTTATGTAGATTATAAATGTTGTGATAAAAGACATTAATATACTTTGATTATTTATGTACATATGCATTCTTAATTAAGATCAAAACAGCTTAATTATTTTCTTTAAGCTGAATAAATAAAGATATTTAATGAGCTTTGTTCTCTTGAATGCTCTTGCAGTGTAAATTGAATTTAAAATATTTATTTATATTTATGTTTCTTAACATCTGTTCAAGTCAGATCTCAGTCTTCATACACATTGACATGATTATATATTCAGTCTCAGTAATTAAAATGATGACAAACTTCTACTTTTGACTTGTTTACAACACTGATACATCTTTAAGCATGTAGATACACTTTAAAATTGATTTTCAATTCTGCTTATTTAAAGCATAGTTAAAGTCAGAGTATTTAAGCATTGCTTAACTTTTATTAAAACTGTATATGATGCTGAGATTGATGATTAACTTTATATATTATAATAATCTCTTAAATATGTGTTCATGATGCTTTATAAAATCACTGAGATATTAACTTAATTAATTTAATGCAAAGACAATGTCTAATTAAGTATGAATTGTGCATACATTAAACTTTTAATTATCTGTTAATACTATTTTTAATATATTCTTTAATCAGTTAAGTCAACAAAATGAAAAGCATCATATTTATTAAATAAAATGCTGATGACTTTGTGCTTGTCAGATTACATATAAAGATTCTTTAATATCTTATTTACATAATGAGTCTGATTTAGGCACAGAGTTCTCATTTTGTGATTATATATAATTTAAATGTTAAGAATTTTCTGTATCTTTCTTAAGTTCTTAACTTTGAACACACTTATAAGAGCTTACTTAAATCAGAGAATGTATAATAGATTTATTGAAGTTATAATAATATTGTTTACATAAAAAAGTAGCATGATTCTTTTAATACTGTAAAGAAAAAGATAAAGATCAGTCTTGCTTTAATGAAAATTTAATTTAAGCAGTTCAGTAACACATTGTTTATGTTAGTTCTGTGCAGCTTACTTAAGATCATAAAGACTGTACAGTATGTGTAGAATACAATTAAATGTAACATTAATTTCAGAAGAAAGTGCTATATAGATTGTTTTCTTCAGAAAGAATTTCATAAAGATGTTATTGACATTCACTTAATGACACTTTAGATTCTTAAGTGCAATGATAATTAAAAAGATTCACAAAGTGTTAAATTTAACAGTGAAGATAAAGATGTTCTTATAATCAACATTATATATCTGTAAAAAGCTTCTTGTCACAAGTCTTGTCTTAAGCTTATTTAAGAATTCATTGATATTCAGCTTAAGTTTAAAGATTCATTTACTAATTACAATATTGACTTTTCTTAATAACACAATCTCTTCTTATATTTCATTTGTCATCAAGACTATTAGCTTTGTATAAATAATGTTCTTTTACATTTCTTCTCAGATTGAGTCTCTCACTGCTTCAGCATAGATGATAAGCATTAAAATGTCAGATTTAATTACAGAGTCTTCTTTATCTGTAAAGAGTGCTGTAAATATCAATATAATGGCCTGCGAAGACTCTTCCTCCACGTGGTGCAGGCTGGGAACCTGAAAGGCTTGCCTTTCAGAGCTAATAGAGTCACCGGTTGAGCTGTGGTTGTTGCAGTGCAAGGTGCCACGGTGGTGCCGCGCAGGTGTTGCTGACGCGCCTTGCAGTGTGGCCTCAACAGAACAGAGGGCTGCGACCAAACTGGGTATGAAAACCACCCGATCAT
>JAABUJ010003388.1_pt1 | contig 17962 bp, 14 predicted proteins | sample 5559131 | NCBI WGS metagenome assembly JAABUJ01 (sample SAMN10711875, study PRJNA513366) | rock metagenome | isolation source: Antarctica rocks | place: Antarctica: Victoria Land, Mt New Zealand nord | collected 2016-01-07 | reverse complement strand
GTTGGAGGATGCTGTGCCAAGTAGACCCTAGCCCGATGTCAGGCAGCCGATGCAGAAGCGTCAGGATACGATGGGTTTGTGGATTGACAGACAGATCTCGTGAGAGATTATAGAGGCTATCCTGACAAACATGCCGGTTTCGTTTAAATCTAAGACGTTACTGACTATCGGGGGAGATGCAGGATCATTACCGCAACCGGCACAGACTACGACCGAGGAAAGTTCTAACGGCATTTAGCAGTTGCCGAAGCGCGCTCGAACAGGACTGGCTATCTGCTACCGTTCCAGCGGTAGCGAGACCCAGCGCCGCTCGCGGAAGGAGACCTCGACGGCATTGATCGCCTCCTGTACCCACGCGCCGTCGGTGAAATCGCCCTGTGTCGGCACATCGTCAATGATCTCATCAAGGAAACTGGCGATCAGGTTGGCGTAGAAGAGCGAGCGCCACGACTCAGTGTTGCTGCCACCGCGCGGATAGAAGCGGGCGGGGATTTCCTGCTCCACGAACTCCACGGCGTCTGGCGTGGCAATCTTGATCGTCTCCGCCTTGCCGAACTCCTCGATCAGGCGGCAGATGATCGCGCCCTTCTCCCCATAGATGCGTGCCTCGATGCCAGGGTAGTTGCCGACCGTCACGTAACTCGTCTGGATCGAACACAGCGCGCCGTTCGTGTACTCCGCCATGTAGATGTCGCCGTCATCAATGTTCATCCGCATCATCCGGCCCGTCTGCCGCACGACCCGTTCCGGCACGAAGTTGCGCATCGTGCCGACGACCTGCGCGTAGTCCGCACCGACCCACCAATGGCTGAGATCAATCACCGGCGCGCCGTACCCTTCGAGCGATGAAACCTGGATGACCGACTGATCGGCGTCCGGGTCCACCTGACGCAGTGGCGTTTGCGGATCGAGCCATTGCGAGTTCTGCTCGTAGCCGTTGAAGATGTAGGGCGTACCGACGAACCCCGCATCAATCAACTCCTTCGCATAGCGCACGCCGGGGCTGTAGCGGAAGGTGAAGCCGAGTTTCGTCTTCACCCCTTTTGCTTTCGCCGTTTCCGCCGCTTTCAGTGTATCCCGGAAGTCGTACGCGACGGGCTTCTCGCAGAGGACGTGCTTGCCCGCGTCGAGTGCGGCGGTCGCCAGTTCCCAATGGGTGTGCGAGGGCGTAGCGATGTCAATGACATCAATGTCAGGCCGCGCCACGACCGCCTGCCAATCATCTGTCGCCTCGGGGATGCCGAAGTGCCGGGCGTACTCCTCAGCGAGTCCTTTTTGCACATCGCAGATCGCGACGACTTCGCAACGGGGATCGCGCTGCCAACCGGGGATATGCGCTCCCTTCGCCCACGCTCCCGCCCCGAGCACCGCGACTCGTACCTTGCTATTCTTCATCACCCGATTTTCTCCTTCCGTTCTGGTGCATTGTAAGGGCGCACAACCGCGCGCCCGCCCCCGCAGAGGGATGGTGGGCATCGCTGAATGGGATCGGGCGCATGCTATGCGCCCCTACATCATTTGACCATCGAACGTGCGCATCGTTTATCCCCGATCCAATGCTTCCAGCACCGGCGCGAGACGTTCGACGCCTTCGACGGTGCGCGGGTTCGTCCAGATTTGGATGTGCGAAATGCCCTCATCGGCGAAGGCGCGCAACTGCGCCGCCATCTCCTCCGGCGACCCGGTGATCGGCTCCGGATTCGCGAACGGGCGGTCCGGGGAGGGCGGCACATCGGGCCGGTTGATGAAGTCCACTAGCACGGAGGCCGTCCGCCCGAGCGTCGCGGGATCGCGTCCGACCTCGGCGCACGCCGCATCTACCGTCGCGCGGAGCGGTGGAATCTCGCTCGCATGGCTCTTACCGGTGATGCGGTACGTATTCCAGAGATCAGCGTGTTGCGCGGTGAGGCGAAGCATGCGCGGACTGGTCGAGCCGATCATGATTGGTGGACCGTTCGGGCGTGGGCCACCGATCCGCAGGACGCATTCTCGCGCGGAATAGTATTTTCCCTCGAAATCCACCTTCCGCTCGCGCAGCAGCGTAGCGATGATATGCAACGCCTCCTCGAAGCGACTGACGCGATGATCATACGGGATGCCAAAGGCGCGGTATTCCGGTTCGAGATAGCCCGCCCCGAGGCCGAGAATCAACCGGCCATTGGAAATCTCGTCAATTGTGTTCGCCATTGAAGCGAGCACCGCCGGGTAGCGGAAGCCAGTGCAAATGACCAGCGTGCCGATCTCCACCCGCGTCGTCACGGCGGCGAGCGCCGAGAGGATCGCGATACACTCGTACGTGCTCTCCGTCACTCCCGGATATTCAAAGTAGAGATGGTCCGGAATCCAAACCGAATCGAGGCCGACATCCTCGGCGGCTCGTGCCATCGCCTCTAGATCGCTCCAGCGCGCTGTCGCGCCAGCCATCTGCGTCTCGACAATCGGCAGAAAGACACCAACCTTGCACGGACGCGTCATGCGCCACCCCTTTCACCATATGAAACCGGCGAAGCGCAGAGGGCACAGAGAACGCAGAGCGCTCGGAGGGATTTTTCTTCTTTTTGGTTCCATCTCTGTGTTCTCTGTGTCCTCTGCGCTCTCTGCGTTAAGTCATTTCCGCCGTTCCCTATCCTTTATCCAACAGTTCCAGAACGGGAGCGAAGGCTTCGACGCCCGCGCTGCTGGTCGGCGTCAGCCAGATTTGGACATGCGCGATGCCCTCGCGCGCGAAGGCGCGGAAGGTGTCGGCCATCTGTTCGGGCGTGCCGGTGATTGTCTCGCTCCCCGGCATCGTCCGCCCGAGTACGGAGACGCCGACGGTCAGCGTGCGGCCCAGCGTCGCGGGGTCGCGGCCCTGCGCGGTGCAGGCGGCGTCAATCGCGTCGCGCAGGGGCGGGATGGCGGATACGTCAGTGCTGTGGCGGATGATCCAGCCGTTCCAGAGGTCGGCATACTGCGCGGTGAGGCGGAGCATCCGCTGGCCGGTAGCGAGCGTGCCGATCATCACGGGCGGCCCGTTCGGACGCGGCCCCGCCGGGCGGCGTTCCAGTTCATTTGCTGAATAGTGTGTGCCGTTGAAGTTGGCGACGCCATCCTTGAAATAGTGGTGAATGATCGTCATTGCCTCCTCGAAGCGACCGATCCGGTTGTCGTACGAGAGGCCGAGGGCGTGATGCTCGTAGCCGGAGTCGCCGCCGCCGATGCCGAGGATCACCCGCCCGCCGCTCACTTCCTCGATCGTATCCACGATCTTGGCGAGTACACCGGGATTGCGGTAGCCGGTGCAGGAGACCAACGTGCCGAGTTCGACGCGTGGCACGCTCGCCGCAATCGCGCTCATCAGCGTCCAGCAATCCCAGAAGCCGGATGCCGCCTCCTTCTCGCCGCGTGGCGTGCCATCCGGGTTCAGGCCGAGGTCGCCGCGTGGGTAGAAGAAGTGATCGGGGAACCAGAGCGAGTCGAACCCCGCCTGCTCCGCCCGCTGCGCGAGCGCGACGATGTTCGCCCACGCCGGTTTGCGCCCGTCCGGCCCGACTTGCGCGTGCGGAAAGAACAATCCAACTTTGAGTGGCCGCTTTGTGGCTGATGTCGTGGACAACGATGCCCTCCTTTATTCGGGACGCGTGCGACAACGAATCCATCCGTCCCTGGCCGTGTCTTGTGCAACGATTTCCGTGAGGCGAGTATCGGTCATTGTCAGCGCGAGGGCAAGACACAATTTCGTACGGGCTATTCGTGAACCGCCCGGCTCAAATCATCGCAGTCTGTTCGCTTGGATGTGAAACTGATAACGGTGGGGAGGGCGATCACACCGCAGTACAATCGCCCCTACAAAAGTGCCAGAAGTGTTTTCTCTAACAACTTGACGCTCGCATAGATGGCGTCAATGGCGGGGGTGGGGGTGTCGGTGAGGCGGCCGAGTTCGGCGACGGAGCCGATAATCGCGTCCACTTCGGTGGGACGGCCGGTCTCAATGTCCTGCAACATCGAGGTTTTGTGCGCGCCGACTTCTTCCGCGCCGGCGATGCGCTGCTCGATGGAGATGGGGAATTTGATGTCCAGTTTCTCTGCGATGGTCTGCGCCTCGGTCATCATCGTGCGGGCGAGTTCGCGGGTGGGCGGGTACTGGCAGATGTCCACGAGCGTTGCGCGGGTAAGGGCGCTGATCGGATTGAAGGCAAGGTTGCCCCACAGCTTAACCCAGATTTCGGCGCGGATGCGCGGACGGATCGGCGCTTTCAGCCCGGCGTGGATCAGCATTTGTGCGAGCGACTGGATGCGCTCGGTCTTCACGCCGTCCAATTCGCCGAGCGAGAAGCGGTCGCCCTCGATGTGCCGCACGACGCCGGGCGCGGCCAGTTCCGCTGCCGGGTAGACGACAGAGGCAATCACGCGGGCAATCTCGGTATTCGCCTCCACGATGCCGCCGGGGTCAACCGTCTCGATGCGCGTTCCCTCGTATCGCCCGCCGTGCTCGCGGAAATACCACCACGGGATGCCATTCTGCATCGTCACGACCATTGTGTCCGGGCCATAGAGGGCGCGCATCGCCGGGGCGACAGCAGGCACGCTGTGCGCCTTCAACGTCAGGAACACAACGTCCTGCAGTCCGGCTTCCGCCATATCGCTCGTCGCACGCACATCCGCCGCGATTGCCTCCGTACCGTCCGGCGAGACAAGTTTCAGGCCGTGGTGCTGGATGGCGGCGAGGTGCGGGCCGCGGGCGATCAACGTCACGTCTTCGCCCGCCAGCGCCAGTTTCGCGCCGAGGTAGCCGCCGATTGCCCCCGCTCCGACGACGCAGATTTTCACGCCTCACCCGTCAGATTGAGCGCCTTCGCCATCGTGATGCGCTGCAACTTGCCAGTCGCGCCGCGCGGCAGGGCTTCCAGGACATGGAACCGGCGCGGTACTTTGTACTCCGCGAGGTGTTCGGCGCAGTACGTCCGCAATTCGCGCTCCGTTGCCTCGCCCTTAAGGACGACCGCCGCGTGGACTTCCTCGCCGAGCGTCGGGTGCGGCACGGCGAAGGCGAGCGCCTCCGCGACCGCCGCGTGCCGCAGCAGGATGTCGTCAATCTCTAACGGCGAAATCTTCTCGCCGCCCCGGTTGATGAGTTCCTTCAGCCGCCCGGTGAGCGAGAGAAAGCCATCCTCGTCCATCCGACCCTGATCGCCGGTACGGAACCAGCCGTTGACGAAGGCGGTCGCGTTCGCTTCCGGGTTGTTCTCATAGCCGTCAATAACATTCGGCCCCTTGACGACGACCTCGCCGAGTGCGCCCTGCGGGAGTATAGTCCCATCGTCGTCCATGATGCCGACATCAACGCCGAAGCCGATACCCACCGTGCCTGCTTTGTGCTGTTTCGGCGGCAGAGGATTGGAGGTCATCTGGTGAGTCGCCTCAGTCATGCCGTAATTCTCCAGCACCGGCGCGCCGAAAGTCGCCTCCATGCGCTCCATGACGATTGGCGCGAGCGATGAACTGCCGGAGCGGATGAAGCGGAAGGGGTTCGCCTTGATGACCGCCGCATTGCGGTCGGCGCGCGAGAGTAGCACTTGGTGCATCGTCGGCACGGCGGAATACCAGGTCGGCTTGAACGTATCCACGATGTTCCAGAACTCCAATGCGTTGAAGCCGCCCGTCGGGCAGATTACCGTGCCGCCCGACGTGAATGTGGCGAGCATCGAGGCGACGAGCGCGTGGATGTGGAAGAGCGGCATGACGCAGAGCGAGCGGTCCGCCGCAGACAACTCGTAGGTGCGCGCGATGTTGTGCGCGGAGGCCGCGAGGTTGCGGTGGCGAATCGGCACGCGTTTCGGGCGGCTCGTCGTGCCGCTCGTGTGGAGGATCATCGCGATGTCTTCCGGCCCGGCGAGCGCTGCGGGGCGGGCGGGGCGCGCGTTCTTGATCGCCTTCAGAACGAACGTCCCATCCTGCTGCGGCAGCGCCTCGATAATCGTCATGTCGGCGGTCGCCGCCGCGTGCGCCGTTGGGATCGTATCGGGCAGCGTGATCAGCGCTTTCGCCTGCGTGTCTGCGAAATAAAAGGCGAATTCATCCTGCTTGTAGTTCGGATTGAGGGGCGCGGCGGTGCCGCAGAGTGTCGCGCCGCAGTACGCCAGCACCATCTCCGGGCCGTTGCCCATCGCAATCGCGATCCGGTCGCCCTGCCCCAACCCCATGCCGTTCAACTGCGCCGCCAGCGCGACGACATTCGCCCGTATCTGTGCGTACGCGAGCGACGGCTTTTCCGGCGCGATGAGGGCCGGATGGTTCTCCGCACCGGCCAGCAGATCGAGGAGTGTCATGTCCATTATCGCCTTTGCCATTGCGCAATCCTTTCCTGAAGTATCGCAACCTGTTAATCACAGTATCGCACGCGCGGATTATGCAGGGAACGTGCGGGTACGGTAGGATTGGGTAATGGTTGGAGAGAGCAGGCTTTCCCGCCTGCCCTTTGCCAAGGAGAGACAGGCGGGAAAGCCTGCTCCACCAAATGCTTTCCACATGAATAAGAGGTGGGCAGTGCTCGAACACTTCGTACGCAAAGCAGTCCGCGCGATTGATCCGTATGCATGGGAACCCTCCAGCGAGGCAGTCGCGGTACGGCATGGTCTGCGCGTGCGGGACGTGATCCGTTTCGACCTCAACACGTCGCCCTTCCCGCCCGCGTCGTGGGATGCGGCGATGGAAGCGGCGCGCGTGGCGGGGCAGCCGAACGAGTATTTCGATACGTCATACGCCGAACTGGCGGTGTTATTCAGCGCGTACTACGGCGTCGGCACGGATCACCTGATTGTCGGCGCGGGCGCGGACGAAATCCTCGACATCGTGACGAAGACGTTTCTCGACAATGGCGATCGCGTGATCGTCTCCGCGCCGACCTATTCGATGTACCCGATTGTCTCCGAGCAGATGGGCGCGACCGTCCACCGCGTACCCCTCCTGGCGAGTTTTGCGCCGGATATTGACGGGATACTTGCGGCAGCAGCGGGCGCGAAAATCATCTGGCAGTGCAACCCGAATAGCCCAACCGGCAACGCAACCGACCCCGCCGACATGGAACGGCTGATCGCCACGGTACCCTGCATGGTCGTCGTGGATGAGGCGTATGCGGAGTACATCGGCTGGTCTGCCGTGCCGCTGATCGCTAAATATCCGCACCTCGTCGTCGTCCGCACGATGTCCAAGGCCTTCGGCATGGCGGGGATGCGCCTCGCGTGCGGCATCGCCGCGCCGGAGGTGATCGGGATGATGAACCGCGTCCGCCCGCCGAACAGCGTCAGCCGTGTCACGGCTCGGGTCGGCGCGGCGGCGTTGCAGGACATTCCTTCGATGCGCGCGAACGTCGCGGCGGTGATCGCCGAGCGCGAGCCGTTCGCGGACGCTCTATGGGAATGTGGCGCGCACGTCTATCCATCGGTGACAAATTTCGTGCTGACGCGCTGGGAAAGCCCCGCCGTCGCGCAGTCCGTCTACGACTGGCTGGAAGCGCGCGGCATGGTCGTCCGCAATTTCTCCGCGCATCCTTTGTTGCCCGGTCATCTCCGCATTACCGTCCGCACGGCAGAGGAGAACGCCCGTCTCCTTGCCGCCCTCAAAGAATGGCGGCGTCAGGAATGACACGCGCTCGCTGTCGTGGCGAGTGAAGTGTTCCCTCTCGGTGTTATGATGGGAGCAGCAATGAAGACTTTCTATGAAATGTGGGATGCAGTAAGCCGGAATCGCATCGCGACATACGATTCCGAGGATGAGGCGCTGTCGGCGGTACGAACATTGATCGAGGATGACGGCGAAGAAAGCATTGAAGGGGTTGCCCTGGTGCGGCACGAGCCTGACGGAAGCGGTAACATGATCGCCGCAGACGCGACGTTGGCGCGATTGGCACAAGAGCGCCAACGTCAATCTATCCCAGCGGACTGACCCTTCATCTGCATGGTGTTCGCGTGATTCGGAACGGGGAAAAGATGCGCACGATCAAGGCCGCTGTTCTGTATGATTACAATACGCCGATGCTGATTGAGCAGGTACACCTCGACGATCCGGGGCCGAATGAGGTGCTGGTGAAGATGGTTGCCAGCGGCGTCTGCCGGAGCGACCTCCATGTGCTGAAGGGCGAATGGAAGCCGCCACTCCCCATCGTGCTCGGCCACGAGGCGGCGGGCCGGATCGCGGCGGTCGGCCCCGGTGTCACACGAGTGAAGGAGGGCGATCCGGTTGTCCTCTCGTTCAAGCCCAATTGCGGCTACTGCGCGCAGTGCATGTCCGGCCATCCCCATCTCTGCACGGGCTTCCGTAGCCCAGCGGGGACACTGCCCGGCGGGCACACACGGCTCTCAAAGGATGGGCAGCCGATCCATCATTTCGCCTCAACCGCATCGTTCGCCGAATATGCGGTGATCCACGAGAGCAGCGCGGTTGCCATTGGCCCGGAGACATCACTCGAACTCGCGGCGCTCGTCGGTTGCTCCGTGACAACGGGCGTGGGGGCGGTGTTGAACACGGCGCAGGTACGTCCTGGCAGCACGGTCGCCGTGATCGGCTGTGGTGGCGTCGGGCTGAACGTCATTCAGGGGGCGCGGTTCGCCAATGCGTCGCGGATCATCGCGGTGGACATCAGCCAGGATAAGCTGGAGTTCGCGGAGCGCTTCGGAGCGACGGACACGATTGATGCCCGCGAGGAGAACCCCGTGCAGGCGATCCGGCGGCTGACGGGCGGCGGGGCGGATTACGCCTTCGAGGTGCTCGGTAGCGGCGAGACAGTGCGCACGGCCTTCGAGGCGATCCGCTCCGGCGGCATGGCGGTCGCGGTCGGCATGGCGGCAGTCGGAGAGTACGCGCAGATTGACGCCTATCTGCTGGCGGCGCAGGAGAAGACGCTCAAAGGCTGTTTCTACGGCTCGGCGCGCACGCATGTGGACATGCCAAAATACATCGCACTGGCGCAGGCGGGCAAACTCGACCTCGACTCGCTCGTGACGCGGCACTACCCGCTCGAAGAGATCAACGAAGCGTACGACGCCCTTGATCGTGGCGAAGTGGGCCGAGGGTTAATCGTCTTCACCTGAGCATCGTTGCGGGAGCGCGTGATTCTCCGCTGTGGCCGTTTTCGCAGGTCAGCGAGTTCTCGACCACGCGGTGACCCGGCGGCGTGACGTAGATGGTGGCTTTACGCCAATCAAATAGGCAAAGTAATGCGGTAACTGACCAGCATCAAGCATTGCAGTGTCAATATCAAGGATCGCCTGGAACGCCTCACGCCCCTCCTCCGTGTCGTAGAGTGCGTCGTGATTGAGGCACCAGGAAATGATGAATGCAAGGGTGCCGTAGGTCGGGATAACGTCCAGTTGAGGAAATATCCATCGCGCTGTCTTGATGATATCCGATGAATGTACAGATTCTGTCGGATCAACGGCGATCACATCCGCAGGTGAAGGAAAGCGCAACTCGGGTTCCCACGTTTTCTTGACATCTGGATCGAGCGCCCGGTAGAGCCGCTTCGCAAACGCCGTATCAGCGTCCGGAAAATTGAAGCGGTCCGGCCCGACATACTCGGCGGCCCACATCACTCCACCGGGCGCTAGTGATGCGTAGCAGGATTGCAGCACATGCTCGAGTTGCTCCATATGATGCAAGGACGCGATGAAGGTCACGAGATCGTATGTTTCTGTGGGAAGCGCGACATGATTGATATCCTCGCACAGAAATCGTGCGCGATCTTCAACACCGAGCCGTCGTGCCTCTTCGCGCGCGGATTCAAGTGCAACCGGGCTAATCTCGTAGAGGTCGAACTGCTCAACTGCGCCGCTGGCGAGGAGCCGCAACTCTGATGTCGCTGTCCCCACGCCGATCCCCACACCCCGCTGCACTGGCCCATGCGGCAGATGGGTCTTGACGAACCATTCTTCGCGGGAGTCGTAACCTAACATTCGATGCAAACGTGCCAGGGCGAGCGGATGGTATGACCACTCGGCGCGAAGAAACGCGGTCGAAAAATGTTGTTTATTCCAGTGATCTGCCGTTCGTTGGATATCCATTCCCGAATCTTCGCTAGTCATGCGCGGCGCCGACGGCTTCCTGCGCCACAGGTGGAAGCGCCACTGGGGTTTCCACAGGGGGTAGTCGTCGCCGGACGGGCGTCCGGCCACGCAAGATGAATGGCTTCTCGACCGCCAGATAGATGGCACTACAGATCAGTACGAGACCAAGGGATGTCATCGCGAGCAATTGCACAAATTGTTGCCGTGGTGTGAGATGCGCGAACGACGGAAAACTGGAGAAGAGGTACAAGAGCGGAATGTGCCAGAGATAGATCGAATAGCCGAGTATGCCAATAAGGCGCAACGGTGTGATGCTGAAGGCGCGTTGCAACCACGGACCGCCGAAAAGCAACCCGGCAATAACCAATGTAAATCCGACAGCGAACGGTATTTCGCTCAGATAGTATGGCACCCAATCGCCAGGCTCCGTCACCTGCTTTTCATACGAATAGCCATACTGACTAGCGAACCAACTCACCTTGTCCATGAAATATATGACAATGATCCATCCAGCGATGAAGTAGCATTTACCGGCCCAATGACCTGTAATAAATCGAAGGGGTCGGCTCATTGCATGGCCGAGTTGATACCGAACATACAGATTAGCGAGGGTAATGCCGAGGGCAAAATGAATGAGATGGCCGGGGAATTGTTTGGAAAGGAAGTAACGAACAGCCGCCTCGCTTGGTGCCGTTGCATTGGGCGAACGCAAGAATGCCGTGACATCGCGTTGGTTTGATGGGCCAAGCGTCGTTTGATAGAAATGGACGACCGGGCCAAGGGCATTCCGACAAAGATACAGCCAGCCGACGGTGAGAAGCACAACCACTGGCAAGGTCTTCATCCAGCGATTGCGCAGGAAAAGCATGATAACCCACGGGAGCATGAGGTAAAACAGCGCTTCAATCGTCAGCGTCCAAAATTGACCCAGCAAGCCGAAAGACCCGGAGGAGATCGGGAAAAGGAAGTGCAGGAAAAGCAAATGAACACCCAGCGAAAATGCCCCGACCCGACTGTAAATCGCGGATGGGGCGATGAATTTCGGAGTGAAGAAGAGAAGAGTGAGAAAGAGGCACACATAATATGCGGGCGCGACACGGAAAAATCGTTGCCGGAAATAGCGCGCGGTGTCTGGCCGGGGCTTACCCTGGAAATCGGCGCGAAGCCAATGTTGAGCGAGAAGGAAACCACTTAGCACAAAAAAATAAATCCACCCCTACTTGCATATATGCAACGATGGCCGTTAGATCAATAACACGGCTGGTGGCGGGTACGGCAATAGACGGGAATCTCGGGGAGATCGAGAACCACCATGTGTGGACGACGACCACGAAAATCACCGCGATTGCCCGGATGCCGTCCAAATAGGCCAGGGGTGAGCCCGTACTCGGATTGATAATGAAGAGGTTGAGGATCCGCTGGTGAAATGTTCGCAGCGCCTTCATTGGAACGAACTCTTTTCCGTAGCGATCCCCTTCAGAACAAGCGATGGCATCCCCGACCTGCATCCTGACGATTGGACGATAGCAAGATGCCATACGTCGGTCAAGTGACGATCCGACACGTCGCGTTCGCGCCTGGAACCTCTGCCGCCATTATCGCGAAGCATGCGATATGCAACGAATTACCAGTTCGCCATCGAAGCGCGCAGGATATTCGCGAGATCGTCCGGCGTCGGCTCGCGCGGGGAGATGACGAGCAGTCGTTGCTGCTTCAGCGCGCCTTCGACAAGTGCATCAATGTCACCGTTGTCGTAACCGAGTTCGGCGATGCCGCGCGGTGCCTCGATGTCGCGCATCAGTTGGATGAGCACGGTCGGCAGGGTGTTTTCGTCCGCGTTCGGCAACGAGTGGCCAGCGAGCAGTTCCGCCGCGTGGTGATGCTTCGCCGGGTTCGTCGCGTAGGTGAAGCGGAAGGCGGCGGGCGCGGTGACGATCACCGAGTGACCGTGCGGCACAAAGGGGTGATCGTCCGGGTAGCCGGGTGGCTGATAGACATGCTTCAGGCCGGCAATCGGATAAGAGCAGGCGTGTGGGATGTGCGTGCCTGCGTTGCCGAAACCGATCCCCGCGATCATCGCCGCCAGCGACATCTGCGTGCGCGCCTCGATGTCCTGGCCGTTCTGAACGGCGCGCCGGAGATATTTTCCGCCGAGTTCGAGCGTCTTCATCGCCCAGATGTCGGAGATCGGCGTCGAGCCTTGAAACATCGGGCGGTCGCCGGGCGTCTCCGGTATGGGGCGCGAGGTGAAGTCCCGCGCGAGGTAGGATTCCACAGCGTGGCAGAGCGCATCCAGTCCGCACGACGAGGTCACTTCGGGTGTCATTGTCAGGGTGAGGAGCGGATCCACGATGCCGAGATTCGGGCGGAGCCAGCGGTTCGAAAGGCCCGTCTTGACGTGCTGCTCCGGGACTTCCAGCGCCGCAACGGCGGTCGCCTCCGAGCCGGTCCCGGCGGTTGTCGGCATCGCGAGTAACGGCATGAGCGGGCCGGGCGGGACGCGCGCCGCGCCGATGGGCTTGTTGACGTAATCCAGCAGCGGAGCGGGATGTGTGACGAGCAGGTTCGCGACCTTCGCCGTGTCTATGGATGAGCCGCCACCGAGGCCGACGAAGCCGTCCACCCCTTCCGCGCGGGCGAAATCAGCGGCGTCTTGCAGCGATTGCAGCGTCGGTTCGACGCGGACGCGGTCGTAAACGACGCAGGCGACACCCGCTGCCTCGATGGCCCGCTGCACGCGCGCGGTGATCCCTGCCCGCACAATGCCGGGATCGGAGACGAGCAGCGCGCGCGTCACGCCGAGCCGCCGCAACTCCCATCCCGCCTCATCGGACGCGCCCGGCCCAAACTTGATCGGTGTTGTTTCCAGTGTGAAGACCGTCTCGTGTCCGCTGTTTTGCATATCCTCTTCCTTCCCGTTCGTCTCGATGCCGCCAGTATACCGCCACGCACGGCGATTCCTGCAAACATGCCAAACAGAACCAGTACGATCACATTGGCGTTGTACCAGTGTTCACATTTGTTCGCCGCACGCGAGGAGGAAAGCCATGCCGCGTTTCGCACCGATCACCGTCCGGCAGCCGCAACCGTATGACATCGTGGACGATCCTGTCTCGATCTGCGGCGTCGGCACCGGATTTGAGGGAACCTTTTCCGCCCGCGTGCGCGACGGCAACGGCGCGCAACTCGCGCTGACCAGTATCAGTGCGGGTGGCCTCGGTCTCTGGGGCAACTATCACGCCACGCTTGCCCTCGGCGCGATACCCGCGACGCCGAATGGGACCGTCGAGGTCTTCGAGTTCCCACCGAGCGGCATGGGCGACGAGTTGAATAAGGTGACCGTGCCAGTCATCTTCGGACGCGCCTTGCTTGACCCGTACCACGGCTTCGCGGAATACACCGTCGTCGCGGGCGACACGCTTTCGGAGATAGCGCAGCACTGGTACGGCGACGCGACACAATGGCCCCGCATCTTCGCGGCGAACACCGACGAGATAGCCGATCCAAATCTGATCTTTCCGGGGCAGGTCTTCCGCATCCCGCAATAGGAACGCTGTCGAACCGCCAAGATGCCAGGAAAACACATAACGCAGAGCGCGCAGAGGACGCAAAGAACACAGAGAGACGAAGAATCTATAATCGTCTTCTCCCGTATTTCTCCTCTGCGCTCTCTGCGATCTCCGCGCCCTCTGCGTTCAATCTATCTTCTCTCTCGGCGTCTTGGCAGTTCAATCCTCTCCTCGCCTATCTGTTTGACGCGACAAAACAGCGTCGCTACACTGGCGATATGAAACGATACCTCTCCGTGTTTCTGCTCCTCGTTGCGCTGCTCTTCCCGGCTGCTGTCGCGGCGGACGCACCGCCCTTTGTGTCGACGCTCGTACCTGCCATGCGCGGTGAAGACCCGCAAAACCCACATCCCGCGACGACGGATATTCCCCCGCTCGCGGCGGACTACACGCTCGTCGCGACGGTCGGCGATGTCGGGTCGAACGGCGCGATCCACATCACCGGCACGGAGCAGGTGCGCCTGACAAATACTGGCAAACAGTCCGTTCCTGCTGTTACTTTCAATGTCGCGGCGGCGCATTACGGCTGGTTCACGCTCGATAGCGGCGCGATTGACGGCGTCCCGGCGGCAGTGGATCAGGCCGAGGTGCGCGTGTCGTTCCCGGAGTGGTCCGCGCTCGCGCCCGACGATACGCGCACGGTCGGCTTCACGTTCCACCTCGACATCCGGGATGATGGAGACGGGTTCGATGTCACGCGGCGGGATGGCGATATTCTCCGCCTCGGCTACTGGTTCCCGATGCTCTCCGACGATCATGGCTACCACGACCAGTTCGACGCCGTCTACACCGCGACGGGTAACTTCCATGTGACGCTGACCACGCCCGCGTCGCAGACGCTCGTCAGTACCGGCGATATCCAGCATCAGGAGACAGCCGCCGCGCGCACGAAGTACACGATTGACGCGCCGAATGTGCGGGACTTCGCCGCGCTTCTGTCATCGTCGTACCATATGACGCACGGCATGACGAAAGACAATGTGCGCGTCGAGGTATACACCGAACCCAGCAACCTCGCGATTGCTTCGCTCTCCGAGGCGGATATTCTCGCCTACGCAATCCACGCAATTGAATGGATGAGCGCGACGGTCGGTCCCTACCCGTATCCCGTCTTCCATGTTGCCGACGCAGGACTGACGATGCCCGGCGGCGTCGAATTCCCAACACTAGTCATGATCGGGACGCGCGTGCGCGGCGTGCCGATGCAGACACTCGTGTCGCATGAAACCGCACATCAATGGTTTTTCGGCCTGCTCGGCACACATCCGCAAACCGAGACGTGGGTGGATGAGGGCGCGGCGAGCTTCTTCGAGGACGCGATCAACGAAGGGATTGCTGTTCCCGTCACGCTCCCCCGCCCGCTCCTCTGCCCGGTGAATATCACGGTCTGGGATCACAGCGTCAGCGATCGCGACCACTACTACTGCGTCTACACGGGCGGCGCGAAAGTCTATGCGACGATCCGTGACACGATGGGATCAGACCGCTTCGTCGCCGCGCTCCACGATCTCTCTACGCAGGATCGCTACGGCATCATCACCGGCCGCGATCTTCTGACCGTCTTCCAGCAGCACAGCGCGACCGACCTCCGCCCCGCCCTCCACGCCTACCTCACCTATGACTGGCTCGACGCCCTCCCACCTCCCAGCGGTTGATTGGGAATTTGAACCGCGAGGGCGCGAAGGACGCGAAGAAGAGAAAGAGGAGATAAGGAGAAACTCTATCCCCTCTTTGGTCCCTTCGCGTTCTTCGCGCCTTCGCGGTTCAAATGATTCCGTCTGCTACAATCACGGCTATGAATGCGGCGAATTCTTCGGGCACAAATGGCGCAACGGAGCGTGCGTACGTCGTCGGGACGGCGGGGCATGTGGATCATGGAAAGAGCACGCTCGTGCGCGCCCTCACGGGGATTGACCCGGACCGGCTGGCGGAGGAGAAAGCGCGCGAGATGACGATTGACCTCGGCTTCGCGTGGCTGACGCTTCCCTCCGGGCAGGTCGTCAGCGTCGTGGATGTACCGGGGCACGAGCGGTTCATCAAAAACATGCTCGCTGGTGTCGGGGGGATAGACGCCGCCCTGCTCGTTGTTGCGGCGGATGAGGGGCCGATGCCGCAGACGCGCGAGCACCTCGCAATCCTCGATCTGCTCGGCATTGATCGTGGCGTGATCGTGCTGACGAAAGCGGACATGGTGGACGAGGAGTTCCTTGAACTGGCGACGGAGGCGACGCGCGAGGCGACGGCCGGGACGACGCTCGCGGACGCACCGCTGATCGCGACCGCCGCGACGACCGGGCAGGGATTGGATGCCTTGAAGGCCGCGCTCGATGCGCTCCTCGCCGACACGCCGCCCCGCGCGTCGCATGGTCGCCCGCGCCTGCCGGTGGATCGTGCCTTCACGATTACTGGCTTCGGCACGGTCGTCACCGGGACACTTCTGGACGGAACGCTCGCCGCCGGGCAGGAAGTCGAGTTGCTGCCGCGTGGCATTCGGGGCCGGGTGCGCGGCGTGCAGACGCACCAGGCGAAAGTCTCTCTCGCGCTGCCGGGGAGCCGCACCGCCGTCAACATCAGTGGTGTCGCGGTGGAGGACGTGCGCCGGGGCGACGTGCTGACGCTGCCGGGCTGGCTCGTGCCGACGCATCTACTCGATGTCCGGCTGCGGATGACGGCGAGCGCGCCCATACTCGAACAGAACGATCCCGTTGACCTCTTCATCGGGGCGTCGGAGGTGCAGGGGCGCGTGACGCTGCTCGGTGTGGACCGGCTCGAAGCGGGCGACGAAGGCTGGGTGCAACTCCGGCTCGCGGAACCCGTCGCCGTCGTGCGTGGCGACCGCTTCATCCTCCGCCGCCCGTCACCGAGCGAGACGATTGGCGGCGGCACGGTCGTGGACAGTGCGCCGCGCCGCCATCGCCGCTTCCACGCTGCGACGCTCGAACGGCTGGAAAGCCTGAAGCGGGGCACACCGCAGGACCTCGCCCGGCAACTGCTCGCGAACGGCCCGCGCGAGGTGCGCGAAGTCGTCGCGGCGATGGGGCTGGCACAGGAGGCCGCGCGCCCGATCCTCGCGGCGCTGATCGGCGGGGGCGAACTGCTGATCTTGCAACCGGAAGTAGAGACGCTGCCGCCAAACGCCTTCCTGCTGCTCGAAAGCGGCGCGGTCGCGATGGAGGCGCGGATGACGCTGATGCTCGCCAATTTCCACACGGCGAACCCACTGAAACGTGGGATGCCGCGCGAGGAGGCAAAATCGCGCCTCGGCCTTGCGCCGCGCCTCTTCGATGAGTTCGTTGCCCACCTGCACCGGAAAGGAAGAATCGTCGCGGAAGGTGGCAGCGCGCCGGTATTGCGTATGCCGGGCCATACGGTGGCCCTGCCGCCCGCACAGCGCGCCGCCGCCGATGCCTTGCTCGCCGCCCTCGCGCGGGAGCCATACGCGCCGCCCGACCCCGCGACGCTCGGTGTCGGCCCGGAGACGCTGGCGGTGCTGGCGGAGGAAGGGAGCATCGTCCGTGTCGCGGAAGGAATCATTTTTTCGCGCGATGCATACGACCGCATGGTGCTGCAGACGCTCGCACTGATAGACGCGCACGGCAGCGTCACACTCGCGCAGTTCCGCGACGCGGTCGGCACGAGCCGCAAGTATGCGCAAGCGGTGATGGAATACCTCGACGCGCGACGGATCACGCGGCGGGCGGGCGATGCGCGCCTGCGTGGCCCACTGGCGCGGGAGATCGCACCACCAGTCGGCTGAATCGTCAATGGTGATGGCAGACTTCCAGCCTGCGTTTCAACCAGGATGGAAGCCTGCCATCACCGGAAATTTCCCGCGAAATGGAGAAGTTTTCACGAATGGAACGCGAACGTCTTGATCCCTTCGACATCCTCGCGTCGCTCGGTGTCACCGATGCTACAGCGGCGGCGCCCGTTTCCGGCGGTCAAGACGCGGCAATCTGGCGTGTCGAGCATGGCGGTCTCGTCTCCGCATTGCGGGTCTTCCGCCCCGACCAATTGCGCGGCTGCCAGCGAGAAACGATGACCATCCGCGCCGCCATCGCGAGCGGTCTGTCCGTCCCCACCGTTCGCGCGGAAGGCACATGGCGGGAGCATCCGGCAATGCTGCTCGCGTGGTGTCCAGGGGAGACGCTGCTGGCGGCGGTCGCGCGGCAACCATGGCGCGTCTGGTCATTTGGGACGATGTTCGGGCGGATGCAGGCGCGCATCCATGCCGTGACCGCGCCGGAAGCGCTCCGCCAATCGCCGGACATGTGGCTCGATTGGGGAGGGCCGCTCGACCCGCGATTGCGGGATCATCTCCGCGCGACGGCAACGCGCACGGATACGCTTCTG
>JAABUJ010003385.1_pt1 | contig 17966 bp, 14 predicted proteins | sample 5559131 | NCBI WGS metagenome assembly JAABUJ01 (sample SAMN10711875, study PRJNA513366) | rock metagenome | isolation source: Antarctica rocks | place: Antarctica: Victoria Land, Mt New Zealand nord | collected 2016-01-07 | reverse complement strand
CGCACCAGACGGCGAAATGTAGCTTCACTCAGCTTGGAACGTCTAAAGTAACGATTTACCAGCGCCATCACTGCACTTTAGCGCCACCAAAGACTCCTTTGCTTCCTAAGCCCCACGCAGATTCCCTTCGGGAATGACAACCAGAAGACGGAGGAGCCTTTCTACGTTACGTAGAATGTGTTGCCAAACCCCTCGTCATCCTGAACGCAGTGAAGGACCTCTGTATTCCGCCGAACGTTGCTACGCCGTACACCATAATAAAATCAGCAATAAGCGAGTAGCCGGAACCTCTGCTCAAGCCAGGATGCGGCTATGCAGAGGTTCCGGCTTCATCTTTTGCAATCGCGAAGCGATCAGTCGAACCGACCCTCATCTTCCGAATCAGCCAGCCGGAATGGGTTTGCCGCATGGTTCGCGATCAGATACCAGCCGGTCGCACCGATATGCAGCGATGGCCCATACGTGTAGCCGAATCCTGTATCCATCACACTGGTGGCCGCAACCAGACCTGATCCCGGCGGAATCAACTTCCCTCCGACCTTTTGCCCCCCGCCCAGTTGCTGCTGCGCGATCATGCAGTTCTTCAGCAGGTCCATGGTTTGCATCACGTCCGCGACCATGCGCCGCCCGTGAACTCCACCGTGCAAAATACGGGCAATCAGGGCGGCGATACCGTGCGATGTCCCTTCCAGCCAGACCGCGTGCTGGTCGTCCGCGCCCGAGTTCAAGCTTGCCGTATCGAAGACGAGACCATGAACCTGCTGCGATCCAGTAAGGCTCGAGTGCGGCGCGGACGCTGTATCCGTCGTCTCCAGGTTCGCCGTGGCCCAGTCGATCGTCTTGCCCAGATTCGTGTCGAGCAGCGCGAGATAGGACCACGTCTGGCAATCTTCCGGAACAGGATAGTAGTTGATATCCACACCGTTCGGTTGTGTCCCCGTCCAGAAAAACGGTCCCTTCGCGTTGTACATCGCCAACACAAAGGTGCGTGCATGCTCTGCCAATGCGGCCCAGTACATGCCGTTGTTGGAGGAACCGCCGTCAGTCAACGCGTGCAGCATGGTGAAGAATGCATAGGTGTCGATGTTGTGCTCGGTCGCCTTCCCATTGCCCGACGGCACCGACTGATTGTATTGATTGATATTCGTGCCGAATGAAAATCCGCCCGCGCCAGACGTGCTGTACGCATTGTCGACAATCCAGTTCGCTACCCACAAAGCACCGGTCAGAAATGCCTGCTCCTGGGTGTGTGCGTAGAGTTTGGCAAGCGCCATTCCGGCCCACGCCTGGTCGCCGACCGCGCTGGTGTAAAAGTAGAACGGGGCAGCCGCCGGGGTGATGTACGCGCCGCTTCCATCTCTGGCAGGAGTGTTCACAAAATATGCCTGCGCAAATCGCCCATCCGCTATTGGGACGTTGGTCCGCTGCGCATACAGCAGGCTCTCACCCAAGATGCGTGCGCGCTCAACGTTTGAGTCGCCACCTGCCGCCAGGTAGCCGTGAATCGAAACGGCATTGTCGTAGGTGAACGACGTGGATTGGAGCCCACCGTCACTGTAGCTCTGGATCAGGCGCAACGTGGAACCGGACGCGTAGGCGTCCATCATAAAGTTCTGAAATTTCAATGCCTGCTCGATCGATTCGTTCAGGCCGTCGATTCGTGCCAGAACGCGAGCTCCGCTGCCCTCACCCTCGGCAGCGGCTTTGGAGATAAAGGAAACCGGCAAAGCCGCTGCAGCTGCGGTCGATGAGGCGAGGCTGAAAAATGAACGGCGGGAGAGATTGGAAAATGGCATCAGGGGAGTAGCTCCGAGTGGGGTCGTTTCACTTGCGCTCCCTAAGCTACTCCGGCCAGCCTACCCTGTGCAACTCCGCCCATTCGCAGCATCAAACGTTTGTCTCGCCTTCTGGATTCGTTTTGGGGCGGAACTTTTGCAGTCGCAGGACGCTACGCGAGCACCTTCTGAATCTGCTCGAGACCCCACTCCAGGTCTATCCTGCTGATCACCAGCGGCGGCGCAATGCGAATGACGTTTTCGTGCGTCTCCTTGCACAGCACACCCAGAGTCTTGAGCGCTTCGCAGAACTTACGCGCGGGCTGATTCAACTCGAGCGCAATCCACAGGCCGCGGCCGCGAACCTGAACGACATGCGGGCTGTTCATCGTCTTCAGGCGCTCCAGCGCATAGGCGCCCAGTTCGGCCGATCTCTCGACCAGCTGCTCGTCCACAATGACCCGCAGAGCCGCGCGCGCAATCGCAGACGCCATGGGGTTTCCGCCGAAGGTGCTGCCATGATCGCCGGGCTGGAAGACATCCATTACCTCACGTGACGAGAGCACGGCTGAAACGGGATAGAAGCCGCCCGAAAGCGCCTTGCCGACGATTAGAACATCCGGCTTGATGCCGTCGTGCTCATAGGCGAAGAGCTTGCCCGTCCGGCCCAGACCTGACTGGATCTCATCACACATCAGCAGCACATTGTGCTCGCGACAGATCGCAGCAGCCTCGCGCAGATAGCCTTCTGGCGGGACAATGATCCCCGCCTCACCTTGGATCGGCTCGACCAGGAACGCACACGTGTTTGGGGTGATTGCAGCTCGCAAAGCGTTGGCGTCGCCGAAAGGAACATGGCGGAATCCGGCGGGGAATGGGCCAAAGCCGGACCGATACTGCGGGTCTGTCGAGAAACCCACAATAGCAATCGTGCGGCCGTGAAAGTTGTTGCTACAGACGATAATTTCGGTCTGATCGCGAGCGATTCCTTTTACTGTTTCGCCCCACTTGCGGGCCGCCTTCAATGCGGTCTCGACCGCCTCCGCGCCCGAGTTCATGGGAAGCGCGCGGTCGAACCCGGTGAGCTCATGCAGCTCATGCAGCAGCAGCGGAAGCTGATCGTTGCGGAACGCACGGGAGGTAAGCGTTACACGTTGCGCCTGCTCCTGCATGGCGTGCAGAATCGCCGGATGGCAATGTCCCTGGTTGACCGCCGAGTAGGCGGCCAACAGGTCAAGATAGCCCTTCCCGTCTACGTCATACACCCAGGCGCCGAGAGCGCGCTCAATCACTACATCCAGAGGATGATAGTTGTGCGCACCGAACTCGTTTTCAAGCTCGATCAGTTCTTTCGTGCCGTGCGTCTCCGCGCTCATCAACATCGCTTTCTCCTAGGCCACACACGCCGCCTCGCGTCCAGAGTTTACAGCGCTGCGGCGTTCGGTGTGCCGGTCCGGCGTCAGCTTCATGACCAGGCATTTCGCTGCCCCGCCTGCTTTCAAAAACTCATCAAGCAGGACCTGGACCACGTCGAATCCACGCGTACGCAGTCTGTCGGCCAGCTCGGCGCTGATTTCATTCAGAACGATCGTAGACCCGAGATTAATTGCATTGCATGCAAACCGGACTGCATCCTCTTCGCGGACAGCGATGCGCTTGTCTTCAGGATAAAACAGCTCGATCCGCTCGCGCGAGGTCGCGTCGAATGCCGCGGGATAATAAAGCACGGAACCATCGCTCAATGGCGCAAAGCATGTGTCCAAATGATAAAACCTTGGATCGATCAGACGCAGACCAACCACGTCTACCTTCAGCGCGTCGGCCAGGACCGCATGGCTCGTCTCGGCCGAACGCGTTCCAAACCCTGCCCACAGCCGTTGACCGTCGATCGAAAATAAAGCGTCGCCTTCACCTTCAAAGGGCACACCGCGCGAAAGTTCCACCAGTTTGTAGCCAGCATCAGTAAACCATTGGCGAAAGTGCTCCTCCTCGGCTTGGCGTTCGGGATGAAAAAAGCTGCTCAATGCCACCACGTTTCCGCGAGCCAGACCTGCGTTCGCGGTAAACACCATGTCTGGTGAGCCTGGAACCGGATCCACCAGTTCCACCTGGGCAATCTTCACCAGGGCTTGATACAAGCGGTGCCACTGCTCCATTGCGCGGGGTTGAGAGCTGGCTCCTATGTTGCCGCTCATCCAGGGATTGATCACGTAGTCGACTGCATACAGCCTCGGTTCACACATCAGCAGGACAGGCTGGGAACTGGCCAGCTCCTTACGAGCTGTGCTCGCAATAAAATCAGTTTGGGACATTGGGTTTTGAAACTCCTTCCACTCGCAAGGAGCATGGCAGGCCGCGCAGAGCCGCGTCAATGCTAATGATTATGCGTTCTTCGATGAATGAATATGCATGCAGCTCGTATCCTTTTTCATGTTAGTTCACGCGTTCCAAGCGGCTTTGCAGATGGTGTAGAGAACCGGAACAGCAGGAACAACGCAAATCCTTCGGGATGACAACCACACACACGGAACAGCTTTTCACTTCACTTACTACGTTGACAAACCATTCCATGCAAACAGAAAGGCTCTCCCGCAGGAGAGCCTTTCGCTCAACCAATCACTTCGGTTATGGTGTTACTTTTGCGATGCGCGTTCCCCAGTTGCCGTAGGCAGTCCGGGTTCCGCTGCACCTTCCAAACGGGCTGGCAACATACTGACTTAGCGTGCAGCTTTGCCCGATGTATTCCTGCGCGAACCAGATCGATTTGCCATCGACAGCCGCCGCACCATAGTCTCCCCAGCGTGGCCGATTGCCGAAGATCTGGTACCCGGTGAACCCATCGTTCACTCCTGTACCCGCTGCCGCAATCTGCACATCGCCTGCGCCGATTTTGTCATCCAGGCTCGCAAATCCGACGCTTGGATAATTGCTCGGGCCAGTAGCTGTGAACGAGATCACGCCACGTCCGCTCTGCGTCACCGCAACGGTTCCATAGGTCAGGTCAAGGTTCGGGTCACTAAGATAGCCCTGCATGTCCACGCTCGCCGTAGGCGTGCCGCCAGAGGTCTTGGGGCGAAGGATGAAGTAAGCCAGACCGTCGCCGAAGCTGCCGTCGCCGTAAACCACGCCTGTTCCAAGCGAAGCCCACAGCTTGCCATTCGCATAAAATACCTGCTGCATGCGCGAGTCGTTGCCCGCAAGTGGATTGATCGTCTCGGTGTAAGGATCTGGGCCGCCCAGCAGATAATTAGTTGCGCATGGCTTGTCATTCAGACACTGTCCAAGTGGGAAATCCACATCGCCGCCGCCGGGAGCTTGTCCAACACCATTCGTTCCGACACCCGGCTGCCGCGCATACCCAGGAATACCGTAAGGCTGCGTGTTCACCAGAGAGTTCGTCAGCGTGGGTGTGCCACCTTCATTCAAAGCACTGGTGTTGGTCAAGGACCACAGCTGAAGCCGCGAATCCACACCGCTGTCCTGGAAAATGGCCAGAGAGCTAAGCATGTATTCCGTCCCGCCCAATTCGTCTGCAGAGTGTCCTGCGGAGACCGCTGGCCAGACGGTGAAGCCCGGCAGACCCGACGCCGAGTTCGCCGACGCATCGGAGGTGTTGTACTGCACCAGATTGACGTTCGCAGATCCATCTTCCAGGGCCTGCTTCGATAGCGCATAGATCTGCGCTCCGTAGTAGCCTCCGGCAAAATACGAGAATTCATTGGTCGTCAGATAAATCCCATTATTATCCGCACCGATATGAGGATAGTCGCCCAGACAGGCACCACCTGCGCAGCTATGATTCGGCGTACCGTCGGTTCCGTCGTTCTGGACCGGAATGCGATAGATTGTCCACGCGCCCAGCGGGTCGGCCGTCTGGCTCACTGCAAGGTCCAGATGATTCTTCCCTGAAAGTCTCGACCTGGTCCCCACACGGTCCAGCGTTAGCACCACATGGAACCAGCGCTGGGTGCTCTGGTCGAACAGGCAGCTTGGGTCGGTCAGTTCCGGTCCATAAGCACCCGTGCTGCGATTGATGGCCGAAGGGTACCCGTAGAACTGGTTCAACGAAACCGTTCCTGTCATGGCATCGCCGCCGGTGTTGAATACCCGGAGAACGTCGTTTGCCGATTCCAGAACATATCCATTTCCGGCACACAGGCCCTGATCCGGCGGCTCCAGCGAGAACTGGTTGCCATGGTCGGCGTAACGCGACTGATAGAAGTTGACACCGTCCACACTCACATCCAGCACAGGATTCGACTTGGCTTGCTTATGCCCGCCGCCCACGTCCACATGCTTGCCCTTCTCGGCATATCCTTTCGCCTCAGGGAGAGTCCGGTTGAGATGCACATGACCTGTAGCATCATTGCCGCCATCGTGATCCGATGCACCAGACGTCGCCGGATCCAGTTCCGGCCCGCCCGTGTTGATGAATCCGCCAGTTGGGATTGAGAACGATCCCGTGCCGCTGGACGGAATCTGCCGCGTCGATGCCACCTGCGCCACCATAGGCACAATCATCCACGCAAAAAGACAGCTGATTGAAACAACCGATATTGCGCGCAACTTGGCCATGTGTCCTCGTCGTTATACCGACTACTAAATGTGTCTTGCAGTGGCACAAACGTAACATTCAATAGCACAAACGGCAATTGCGCTTAATTGATCTCGTCGCAAGGTTGAAATTCTGGGCAAAGATTGCTTTCCGCGACATATCCGGCTCACCGCCGATTATCGGTTGCGGGCTCCGGATGAATGAGCAGCCGCGAAACCTGCGGCGCCTCCAGTTTGAAGGCATTCTCAAGCGCAGTAATCACCTGATGCACCTGCGCCATCGGCAGTTCGTCGCGCAGTGTGCAATGGCAGTTCACCTGCAGGCGGTCATGGTGGCTCGAAACCTGTACATCGTGGATGTCCAGCACCTCAGAAAACTGTGCCGCTGCATGCCGCAGCAGCCGCTCCATGCGCCGGTCACTTTCGAGTGATGCGGGCCGCTCGATGACCGCCGTTTCCGACTCGATGTGCGTCAGAATTGAATCGATCTGCGGAAGCTCGGCGCGTATATTCGCTTCGAGCCCCGTCACCAGATCGTGGGCACGGCGCAGAGGCAACTCTTCGGGCAGCTCGAGGTGCAGCTCCAGTCGCAGCCCACCCGCAAACTGCCGCAAGGAAACCTCATGAATCGACAGGTTGGCACGTGAAGCCACTGCGCGCACGCGGTCATGGATGGACTCCGAACCTGTGGCCGTCGGAACCGAATGAACGATGACATCGGCCGCCGGCAACACACGCTGAATCGCCTGGGTAGCAGCGAGCGTAATCTGCTCGGAGCGTTGGAAGGTCAGATTGCGCGGCAATGCCAGAGTTACGTCGGCAAAAAAACCTGGACCCGAACGCCGCGTGCGCAGACGGTCCACTGAGAGAACCCCGTCAATTCCGCGCAACTCCTGAATCAGCCGCCGCCGCGTCTGCAAAGCGGTCGCGCCCGCTTGGGCTGGCGTTGCGTCCAGCAAAGTGTCCAGTGTCCGCCGCGTTAAACTCCACGAAACCCGCAGAATGACGGCAGCTACGACCAGCGCGGCCACGGGATCCGCCAGGGTGAGAGACGGAAGATGCCAACGCTCCCCTGCCGCCGTCGCTGCCAAGCCTGCCATTACCGCCAGGGAGGACCATATATCGGTCGAGAAGTGAATTGCATCTGCTGCCAGCGCCTCCGAGTGGTACGCCTCGGCCACCCTCCGCAGACTACGGGAGCGGAAGAAGTCGACAGCAATGGACAAGGCCAGCACCGCATAGGGCCACACAGAGAGAGCCAGGGCCAGATGGTTGTGGAACAGGATCCGGTGCACTGCCTCATACACAATCCAGACGGACGATCCCAGCATCAGCACCGTCTCAACGAACGCCGACAGGGATTCCACCTTCCCGTGCCCGTAGTTGTGGTCCTCATCCGCAGGACGATCCGCTACCTGCACTGAAAAGAGCGTAATCGCTGCGGCCACCAGGTCGATGCCCGAGTGCGCGGACTCGGAAATCATGCCCAGTGAGCCCGTTAGCAGGCCCGTCACCAGCTTGAGCAGCGTTATAACAGCCGCTGCTCCAACCGAGAGCAGTGCTGCCGCGCGCTTCTTTGAAGCCTTGTCGTGCCGTTCTGCGGGGTGATCGAGCCTGTGCGTCGCGTTCAAGTCGGATTGCCCCTACGAAGATGCAGCACCTTACCGGTGCCGCTCGCTCCGATACTATAGGCGTTTTCTGTCTGGAGCGCCTGGCTTGCGAGCCCGGTAAAGTCCCGCTACACCGAAGGTATAGCTGGTCCAGTTCGCGTGCTCAAACCCGGCAGCGCGGATCATTTGCAGCATGCGTGGAGGGCGAGGAAACCGTTCCACTGAACTAGGCAGATAGCGGTAAGCCGAGGAATCCGAGAGGAGTCCGCCGACCCGTGGGAGAATACGCTTAAAGTACAAGTTATAGAGCGCCCCGACCAGACCAGCCGGCTGATTAAAATCCAGGATGCCAATTTCACCGCCGGGCCGTAAAACCCGAAATAACTCGGCGAGTCCATCCTCATAATTGGCCAGATTGCGAAAACCAAACGCAGAGGAAATCAGGTCTAACTCAGAATCGGGTATGGGAAGATGTAACGCATCCGCTTCTATTGCAATGATATTCTTCCCATGGAACTTACGCAGACCGCGGGAGAGCATCTGGTGCGAGAAATCCACAGCGAGGATGGGTGCTGTGGAAGGTGTGGAAGGACGTCGCTGTAGCAGCGCCAGGGTCATGTCCCCGGTACCGCAACAGAGGTCCAGCACTTTGGCTTCAGGCTGCGCTAGAGTCGCTCGAAAGCTGCGCGCCACTCGCCACCACCAGAACCGGTCGACTCCGGCCGACAGCAGGTGATTGAGAAGATCGTAGCGCCCAGCAATCGCGTCGAACATCCCACGAACGTTCTCTGCGGCTAGAACCGGGGATACATCCGGAGCGCCTACAGGACGTGCACCCGTTGTTGACTCGTGCTCCGCCAGACTGCTCATGCGGTCTCCTGGTTTCCGCCGGTCGCAGCAGACATGTCATCGATCATGGCCTGCGCCGCCTCAAACAGTTGTGCGTCGGTTACGTCATGCACGATCCGGGTGGCCCCGACTCCGACTGGAAGGACGAACGCTCGCAGTCCGCCGCGGTTCTTCTTGTCCGATGCGCTGAGCGCCACCAACTTTTTTGCGCTGGTGCGAAACGGCGGCAAAGGCCCATACGCCAGAATCAGATTGGCAAGGCGCGCGAACTCCTCCGTGCTGATCGTTCCTCGCGCAAGTCCCAGGTGGAGCGCACCAATCATGCCCCAGCCCACTGCCTCACCATGCAGGAGTGTTCCGTATCCCGTTGCCGATTCAATAGCATGTCCGAGCGTGTGGCCAAAATTCAGAGCCATTCTAGGGCCGGACTCGAACTCATCGCGGCCGACCACCTCCGCTTTGACTCGAATGGCCGCAAGAATAATGTCGCCGAGAGGACTCAGTGCGCCGCCGCTGACAAGCTCCTTATGTTGCTCCAGATAGCGCAGCAACTTCACGTCCTGGATAATGCCTGCCTTAATTGCTTCCTGCAAGCCTGCGCGTGCCTCGCGCGGTGGCAGCGTCCGCAGGACATCGAAGTCCACATAGACCGCGAGCGGCTGATGGAAGCTTCCAATTAGGTTCTTCCCTGCCGCAAGATTCACGCCGGTCTTGCCTCCAACGGACGAATCTACCTGCGCCAGCAAGGTGGTCGGCACTTGAACGTACGGGATTCCGCGCATGTAGATTGCGGCCAGAAATCCTGTGATATCACCCACAACGCCGCCGCCAAACGCAATCAGCAGCGAATCGCGGTCCGCACCGGCAACGGCGAGTTGCTCGCTAAGCTTCTCTACCGTGGCGAGCGTTTTATGCTGTTCGCCCGCAGGAATGGTGAGCACCACCGGCTGCTGATCTGCGGGAAACGAACGCAGGAACTCGGCCGACCAGAGCTTCCAGATGCCCGGGCTGGTGACGACGAAGGCGCGCAGGCGTTTGGGCTTCGTGAGCTTCTCGATACGCCTGTGCAACTCACCAAGCAGCCCCGACCCGACGGTAATGTTGTATTTTGCCGACGCTGTCACAACGGAGATGGATTTGTACGGCACGGCCTCTATGGTAGCCCACACGCAAGGGTTCGCTCGGCTCCTGCTTGACCCTATGCAAAGTCAGGCTCAACGGAGTCGGTAGCCGCCGCCGCGCGCGTTCCCTGTGCGCAGGTCGATCCGGAACGGGACTTCTTCGTCCGCCACCAGGTCCCAGCCAGAGCCGCGAGCTTCGTAGCCTTCCACCTCTTCTATCTTTAAACCGTCCCAGGAAAGCCGCGGGGATTCCCATGCGAGCCCGTCCGGGCCCCACGCTATAACAGTTTGAAATCCAGCAAACAGCAGGAGACCCGCCTCGCTTGCTACATGGATTGCGACCACCGGACGCAGCGCAAGGTGGGTACACCGCTCCGGCGTTCGTACGTCCGCGATGTAGGCGTACCCGCCTGCTACCGCGCACAGTTCAGACGCTCGTGGACACGCCCACACACCACTGGGCATTGCGGGGTCCACAAATCCGAGCGCGCAGTTTGCAAGGAAGCTTCCACCCTCTGCCGGGCGCACCATCACCTGCAAGGCTCCGCGTGCCATTGCATCTTCTTCGCCGGGGATTGCCAAGGGCCAGGTGTACTGGCGCGCAGGTGCGATCAGAGGCGGTCCTTGCAGCACTTCTGCATTCCAGGCGTGCGCAAATCCGTCTGCGCTCAACCCAGCCCGTCCAATGCCTGGGCGAAGTCGTCCAGCAGGTCCTCGAGATCTTCGCAACCCGCACTCATCCTGACAAACCCTGCTCGAATACGGTCGTGTCCCCAGCGCGCGCGCCGTTCGGCCATGGTGCTCAGGCCGCCGAAGCTGGTTGCCTCGGTGACCAGGGTGGCGCGTGCCAGAAATTGCTCCGCCGCCGATTTACCCTTCAGCACGAAGCCCAGCACGGGCCCGAAGTATCGCATCTGATTTGCGGCGATGGCATGTCCGGGATGTTCGGGCAGCCCCGGATAGAGCACCTCCATGACCTCTGGACGGCCTTGGAAGAATTGCGCAATGTGCAGAGCGTTGTCGCTGATGCGGGCCAGGCGCAACGGAAGCGTGCCGAGCGAACGCAGCAGCAACCACGCTTCCATGGGTCCGGCGATTGCTCCCTGCAGGGTGCGGTAGCGATCAATTTTTGCCAGCCACTCGGGGTCGCGGACCGCCACGTGGCCGAGCAGCAGATCGCTGTGGCCGCACATTGCCTTTGAATCCGAACACACGGAGAAATCCGCGCCTAACTGCAGAGGACGCTGCCCCAACGGGGTCGCGGTCGTGTTGTCAACGGCGACCAGCGCCCCGGCTGCATGGGCCAACTGCACTACTGCGCGGACGTCGGTAATCTCCAGAGTCGGATTCGCAGGAGTTTCGATCCACACCAGCCGGGCGTTCGCAAGAGTGTCGGCCAAAATCATCTCAGCCGCGCCAACTTCGACGATCTTGACGCCAATCGGTGCAAACTGTTCGTGCAACAATTGCCGGGCGGCGAAATAAGCGTCGCCTGCCATGACGATTTTGTCGCCGGGCCGCAGAACCCCGCCGAAAACCGCTGCCACGGCAGCGAGTCCGGATCCGAACAGCCTGACACCGGCGGGTTCGTGGCCAGGGTCGACCTCGAGCCGGCCGATTGCCAGTTCTACTTCCGTCCAGGTGGGATTGTGCGATCGTCCGTAGGTGTAAAGCGTCTCCGCCGGATCTCCAGCTGCGAAGAATGGCGCGGCAAACACAGGACCTGTGTGCAGCGGCTGTCCATTTTCCGGGTGCCGCAGCGTGGATTGAATGATTCTGGTAGCTTCGCCCTGCTCGCGCTTGCTCGCTTTTGAACCTGATTTCATTGCCGAAAATGCTCCCATCCGCCAGCCCGCAGGCCTTCTCCGTCCAGCATAACGGTTTGCTTTGCCTGTACGCTTCCGATGCGTGTCAGCGCGACTCCGGCCAGGGTTGCGGGCACTTTGGCCGAGGAGGTGAAGAGCAGCTCGTAGTCTTCTCCGCCGTTCAGAGCGTCGTCAAGCGTTGCGGTTGCGGAAACGGGAAGGGTCGCCGAATCGATCCGCGCGCCCACTTGGGAGGCTTTGCAGAGATGGGCCAGATCAGAGGACACGCCGTCACTCAGATCCATGCAGGCCGACGCCAGCCGTTTGCGCAGCAATGCCCTGCCAAGAGCGACGCGTGGCTCTGGAAACGTTTGTGGATGGCCGTTCTTCCGTCTGACGGGTGATTTAGCTCCGTGCTCCAATTCGCGCAGTTCCGCTGCCGCGCCGCCCAGGGCTCCGCTTACATAAATGCCGTCGCCGACCCGTGCTCCGCTGCGTAGCAACGCACGCCCACGCGGCACGGCTCCTACCAGGACGATATCGGCGAGCACAAGACCGGAGGGTGCCTGCGCCGTGTCGCCACCTGCAAGCTGAACGTTGAAACGTTTCGCGAGCGCCTGAAACCCACGGAGAAATCCATCGACCCAGCGCACCGGATATTCGGCCGGTAAAGCCAGCGAGAAAAATGCGGCCACCGGACGCGCACCCATCGCGGCAACGTCAGACAGCCCGCGTGCCAGGCATCGGTGCCCTGCCGACGCAGGCGAGTGCCAGTCACTCCTGAAGTGGCGGCCTTCCAGAAACAGGTCGGTAGTCACTACCATGTCTTCGCCCGGTGCCACGCGCAGGACTGAGCAATCATCTCCGATGCCAATGCGGACGCTTCGATTCCGAGCACCCTTGGCTCGGCTAACCCGTTCGATTAATGCGAGTTCACGCAATCCGCCAATCCCCCGTTGCGGCTTGGGAGGACGATTTTGGGTTGACTCCGCCATGGTGTTTTGAGGATAAACTGCCTTGCTCGGAGGTGACCTTCTTGTTACCCTTAGAGGGTCGCGTTGCCCTTTCGAGATTCACGAATGCGATTCGCTCAACCGCATTGACCCAGGCTGCTCCCGGTCTTTGCCCTTGCCCAAGTAACACGTTCTCAGTCAGGTTCCCGTTTGATCGCAAAAAAGCGTTTTTACATCCTTTTTGTCAGCCGCGATCCCGATGGCACCCTGAACAAGGTGCCGGTCCCGCTGCACTATGCGTGGGTGTTCGTCGCGGCGGCTGCGATCGGTCTGTTCACGATTGCAGGCATGGCGGGGTCGTACTCGCGCATGCTGATCAAGACGGCGCGGTTCAACCAGTTGCGCCACGATCACGACACGCTCAAAAAGGATTACGCGACGCTGGCCCAGCAGGCTCAGGAGAAAGACGTGCAGGCCGCTTCGCTGGGTGCGTTGGCTACGGAGGTCTCGTCTCTGTACGGCCTGACTGCAAATAAGCTTACGACGCTGCACGTGGTGCATGGCCGCACGGCGCCTGTCGTGAAGGCCTCGAACGATCCCGCCAGCGCCGCGCTGAAAGACTCTTCCTCTACGCTTACGAGCGAGTCTTACTTCAAGTCCATCGACGCCTTTTACTCTCTCCGCGATACGGCAATGGATGGCCAGGCGGCGCGCATGCTCTTGGGCCCGGCTAATCTGGGCCGCATGGATAATCCTCTGATGCCCGGCCATCCACTGCGCGGCCTGGGTAGCCTGCTGGATGGAAGCGACGCGGATTTCGTGCCCACATTGTGGCCCGTTACCGGGCGCATCACCTCCTCCTTCGGCGAGCGAGAAGACCCTGTTCTTGGCAATGGAGACGGTGAATTTCACGCTGGAATCGACATAGCGGGCGATCTGGGCGAACCAATCCACGCCACTGCTGACGGCGTCGTGGTGTCCGCTGGAGTCGTGAACGGGTACGGGCGAATGGTCAAGATTGACCACGGCCATGGCCTCGAGACCTGGTACGGCCACATGAGCGGCTTTGCGGTCACGGCGGGCCAGCAGGTAGCTCGCGGCGAGGTGATCGGTTACATTGGCCACTCCGGCCGAACAACCGGCAATCACGTTCATTATGAAGTACGCATCCACAACGTCGCAGTGAATCCACACAGATTTTTGCGTACTACGCTGGCCCAACTGACCACTGCTCAGACTGCGCCTGCGGCGTTGTAGACGCGCGGCACCACCTGCTGCCGTGCAGCCTTTGCTTTTCGTTTGGTGCAATGAATCGCCGATGTGCAACCTGCTCTGCGTGTTCTGAGTCAGAACTCACAAGTACCTTCCCGATGCGGCAGGAGAAGTGTAATTTGTCTCTGAAGATGAGAGTTGCAGCCCTCCCACTCCCCGTTGTTTTTCTGCTAGGTTTAGTGCCGGTCGCTCACGCCCAGTTTTCGGCATACGCGACGTTCTCGCCTGCACGGCTTTCGTGCGTACGCAATGGCAACAGCAGCTTTTCAACCTTAAACAACAATTACACGTCAACTTCGTTCTGGACTGAGGGCGTGGGTGGCGGGGTGACGTTCAACGTTCTGCCATTGGGTCCGGTCAAGATTGGTCTGGACCTGCGTGGTTCGACGAAGCCGGGAACAAACGGCGCGGATCTGGTGCTGGGTGGGATCAAGCTGGGTGTGAATGTTCCGCTGGTGCGTTTCAAACCGTATGTGCAGGCTTCGGGCGGCTATCTTGGAACACGCACACGAGATGCGGGCGGGGCTGCCAATGGCGCGACCATACACGATAGATTTGCGGTGTACGAGGTGCTGGGCGGGATTGACTACGGGCTAGTTCCCTTCTTCGATCTTCGGTTGATCGAAGTGGGCGCGGGTCGAGGGTACAACGTCTCCGGCACAGGCACCACAACGGGAAACTATCAGGTGTCGTTGTTCACGATCAATACCGGTCTGGTGTTTCACTTCTGAACCCGATTCAGGGCTGTATCGCTGCGTAATCACTGACGCCGTCGCTTGTCGAACGGCAGATTCCTCCGCTTCGCTGCGGAATGACAACGGGTGTGAGCTAACATCCTCTACTCTGACTGCCCATCAAAGCTGTCCGGGCCTTACGAATCCAAGCACTGAGACCGCACGTCTAAAATGGGTCCAGACAGGGGCAACACAGCCGATGAAGAGCACACGCTACACCAAGTTTACTGGCGATCTTTCCTCCACCGTCGACCTCGACGATCTGATGCAGGCGTTGTCGGATTTTCTGCTTGACTCCGGCTTTCAGGATCCCATGTCGCGCTTCCAGTCGCTCGACGGCGATCAGACCATGGACAACCTGCGCGAGGCAATCCGGCAGGCGCTCGACTCCGGCGAACTGTTCGACGATGAGACGCAAGAGAAGTACGAGTCGCTCGAAGAAGAGCAGATCGAGGAACTGGTCGATCAGATTATCCAGAAGATGCAGGAGCAGAACCTGATCAACGCCGAGCAGCCGCAATCGCCGGGTGAGGGTGGCGAGGGTGAGGGCGAGAACGCTCGCTTCGAAGTGACCGACAAGGGGATGGACTTTCTCGGCTATAAGGCGCTGCGCGAGCTGCTGGGTCCGCTGGGTAAGAGCTCGCTGGGACGGCACGACACGCGCCACGAGGCTGCCGGCGTTGAGACGAACGGCAGCTCCAAGCAGTATGAGTTTGGCGACTCTTTAAACTTGGACATAACCTCGACGCTTTCCAATGTGTTCGCCCGCGAAGGCACGGATTTCACGAAGCACAACGGACGTTTGAATCTTGAATACTCGGACCTGCAGGTTCAGCAGGCCGACTACCAATCCTCCTGCGCGACAGTGGTGTTGCTGGACTGCTCGCACTCCATGATCCTGTACGGCGAAGACCGCTTTACCCCCGCCAAGCGAGTGGCCATGGCGCTGGCGCACCTGATCCGTACGCAGTATCCCGGCGATACGATCGACCTGGTACTGTTTCACGATTCGGCCGAGCACATTCCCATCGGCCAGCTTCCGCGCGTCAAGGTGGGTCCGCACTACACCAATACGCGCGAGGGACTGCGCGTGGCCCAGCGGATACTGAAGAGCTCTGGCAAGGACATGAAGCAGATTGTGATGATTACGGATGGCAAGCCCTCTGCCCTGACGCTGCCCGACGGACGCATTTACAAGAATGCTTTCGGGTTGGACCCGCTGGTCATCTCGGAGACGCTGGAAGAAGTCAGCCGCTGCAAACGTTCCAACATCATGATCAACACGTTCATGCTGGCGAGCGATTTTCAGCTGGTGCAGTTCGTCCAGCAGGTAAGCGCCATGTGTCGCGGCAAGGCTTACTTCACTACGCCTGAGACGCTGGGCAGCTACCTGCTGATGGACTACATGCAGCGGCGGATGAAGACGATTCATTGAGAATGTTTCGAAGGAAAAGGCCAACGCAGATTCCCTTCGGGAATGACAGCTAAGAAGCTGGGGCTGCGGGTGCCCAGAATCTGGCGCGCAGCGCGTCCGGCGTACGCAGTACGCCTGCCCGGCGCGAGGGCGCAGTTGTTCTAGCATCTTCAGCGCGGGAAGGTTGAGACGACTGTTTGTGCGTGAACAGCGTCTTAGCTTTAGCGTCAATGAGGGAATTTATGACTCCGCAGGAACAACAGCTGCTCGAAGGGCTTACCAGCCGCGTGAACCAGACTCAGCTTCAGGACAAAGATCCAGAGGCTGAGCAGTACCTGAACCAGACGCTGGGGCGCAATCCGGATGCAATGTATCTTATGGCCCAGACTGTTCTGGTTCAGCAGTATGCGCTCGATCAGGCAAAGCGGCAGCTGGATGAACTGAAGCAGCAGCTTGAGCAGACGCAGCAGCCCGCGAAGCACACCAGCTTTTTGGGCAGTCTGCTGGGAACGGACGAGCCGCGACAGGCACCTCCACCGCCTGTGCCGCAGCCCTATCGTGAGCCGCAATACGCTCCGGTGCAGGGCTACAATCCGCAACAGCAATCCGGACAGGCGCAGTATGCCGCGCCTGCCTCCTCAGGTGGAGGCTTTCTGCGCTCGGCCATGCAGACCGCGACCGGTGTGGCGGCGGGTGCGTTCGCCTTCCAGGGAATCGAGTCGCTGATGCATGGGTTCGGCAGTCATGCGGGATACGGCGGCGGCTCAGGCTTTGGTGGGTTCGGTGGTGGCGGACGCGAGGAGATCGTCAACAACTACTATGGTGACTCGCGCGAAAACCCTCAGGGCTCGTCGTCCGACCTGGAAGATCGCCGTGACGACACCGGCGGAGACAACAATCTCTCTGCTAACGGCTCCGACAATTCCGATGACAGCACCAACCTTGGTGACGGACTGGATGATTCGAGTTCAGACGATTCGGGTGGGTTCGACGACAGTGGGTCCGACGACAGCAGCTTTTAGACCAACGGTCATCCGCCCTATCCAGGGCCTGGTGGCGGCGTGCAAGTTCAATCGGCGTACGTAAAGTATTTGCGTGTGGGTAATAACTATACCGTCACGCCAAACGGCCTTCAATCACTTCGTGGCGGGTTTCAACAGACTGTACCAGTTCAATCGTGCGAGTTCGGTTGGCCAAAGCCCGGATTTCAATGCGCTGCTCGGCATCGGCGGCTTGAGCGGCCCAGCGTTTCCATCCTTCTCCTTCTCCAGTACCGTGGCGGGTTACAACGGGCTGGGTTATAACAACGATTCAATCCAGCATGTAAACCTTTCGAAGGTACGGATATCTACACCTATACCGTAGGGCGCCATACGCTGAATTTCGGGATCGACTTCCGCAAAGATCAGTTCAGCAATGAGGACAAGGGCGCCAACTCAGGCTCTTTCAGCTTCGCGCAATTCCAAACCGCTGTCACGCCCCAAGGCAACGGGCAAGGTCTTGGCGATCAACTCGCAGCCGAGCCTTTTGTAATCCAGACGGCCGCAGGGTCCTCGTTGTACCAATTCCGGCGCGGAAAGGTCGATTGCGATCACCGAGGGTGATTCGGTGGGCAATGTGACCATTCCGGCTGACGCTGTCGCAACGATGGTTTGGCCTGCGCCTTCAGCTTAAAGTGACTTAGAAACTTCGAAGTCAGAACATCTTTAGCGCAGCGATTTAGCGCGGATTCACAGATGGTGTAGAGCAAGAGCAAACGCAGAGGGGCTTAGGAAGCAAAGGGCTCAGAGTGGGTCCTTTCTGAGAAATTGTAACAAGACTTGATTGAGGTCTTTGTTTCTGTGGTTGAAGCGGAATTCTGTCTCTTTGAGATGGAGGT
>JAABUJ010003384.1_pt1 | contig 17968 bp, 27 predicted proteins | sample 5559131 | NCBI WGS metagenome assembly JAABUJ01 (sample SAMN10711875, study PRJNA513366) | rock metagenome | isolation source: Antarctica rocks | place: Antarctica: Victoria Land, Mt New Zealand nord | collected 2016-01-07 | reverse complement strand
CCCGCTGCTCCAGTGATACATAGCTGAACATCCCATCCTGAAACCGCTCGTCTCCACGCATACCCGTAAGACGAACACCATGCCCGCTGAGCCTGTGGATCCGTATCTATTTCAACAAGCTCCTAGGAGCTCATGCTCAAGGAACCTCCGTGACCTGGCAAGGAAGTTTTCTCAGCAATGGTGAACGGCACCGTATGGTGCTACAGGCTGAAGAGGCTGCGGACGGCCGCCGGACAGTCCGGTCCCTTGCGGTTGACTTTCTTCCAGATGCCATTCACCTCGATACGGCCAGCTTCCAAAACGGCCAGGTAACGGCTTCGACTAACACCGGCAAAGGAGCTTACGATGCCCACCTGAATTTAGGTGGCACAATCCTAGACGGCACATGGACGTGGGAGAAGCAGCCAGTCACGGTCAAACTGCAACGTGTACCGAACGAAGCCGCGTGGCATACGCCGATGAACTACCAGTACCACCATAAGGACATCACTTACGCCCGGCCCTCCCCCGAAGAACCGAAGATTCCGTTCTCCCCCCGTTTGGCCGTGGACTATATGGAACAGGGAGCAATGGCGTGGACCGGCGAACGAGGCTGTATTTCGTGCCACAGCAATGGAACGTACATGATGGTCCGTCCCCTGATGTCGCCGGAGCTGGGTGCACCACAACAGGCCATGCACGACTTCTGGGTGTCTGAATTGAAAACCGCACTTGCCGCCGATCCTAAACAGCGGAACGGGAGCTTTGACGGGACGGAAGCAGTCTATCTTGCAGCGGGACTCGCAATCTGGGACGCGCACGTGTTGCACCACCTCTCGCCGGAGACGGTGCAGGCGCTGGACTTGATGTTTCAGTTTCAACGTCCCGCAGGCGACTGGTATATCGAAGATGACGTCAATCCACCGTTTGAATCCAGTCCGTACCAGGTTGCGACAGTAGCGGCGCGAGCTGTAGCGAATGCTCCAGGATGGTTGGCGCAGCAGCGTGGCACGTCGGCGGGTTCTCATGTGGAGCTGCTGAAGCACTACCTTCGTACGCCCCAGAAGATGCAGGGTGACTATGACCGAACAGACCTGCTCTGGACTGCTTCAGAATATCCAGGGCTTCTGGATGCGCGGCAAAAGCGCGACCTCATATCAATGATCTTCGCGCACCAGCAGTTTGATGGAGGCTGGTCGATCCGCTCCTTCGCCTTGCCAGAGCAATGGGGTAGAGGAACTCGTGCGGCAAATTGAGATCTGAGTTGGAGTTCGGCTTGCCGCAAAGCGATGGGCACATGACTGGACTTGCCATCATAGCGTTGCGCAAGGCAGGCGTTCCGAGCAGCGATCCACGCACCTAGAGACGCTGCGGACCACGATCAGCGAACTACGCGCCTTGGAAAAGAGCCTCAAGCAGTTTGTTCAGACGTGCGACACGCAATGCGCCGGGGGACCTGGCGAGGCTTGCGCCATTCTGAGCGATCTTGCTCGCGCTCCAAACCCCTAATCGTACGATTTTTGACGTTTGGTGTAGTGACCCCTTGTTCTCGCTCAAGCGGTTGTGGAGGAACTTCGGAAACGCCTGATCGTACTGCCTCCGGTTGCAGTCATCGAACGGCTCTGTGCGGAGGCAATGACGCGGGCGCAGAGAAAAGTTTTCGCTCTCCTCACCGAAGGACTGGACGATGAGCAGCGCACCAAGCTCGACCGACTCTTGGAGGGGTAAACCCAACATTGCTGTCACCAGGGGCAATTTGTCTGCGTCTCGCAAATCTAAAGAACGAACGTCTCAGAGGCGGCAAGCTACTTGGAATCGACGTTTCAGGGAGCGCAAGGCCGCGTCTCGATCGTGGTGAGTCAGTTTTGAAGTCATCGCGTAGCGAGCCGTTGCTCCAGTGTTTTAAGCTGCTCCCGTTTCTCTGTGCGGAACCATTCATCCAAGAATGGTAGATACTCCCTTTGCAACTCCAATGGGAGATGGAAGAAGTCGGAGTGGACTGAGTGACGGCAGCGGATTGATCTACAGAAGCAGTTCCACACCGTGTTTCCGAGTCCGTTGACTGAGTAATCGTAGGTGATCTCTTCCCCAGTTCGGATCGGGCGAAGGGCTACTACTTCGCGCACACCGTGATGAGTGCGCACAAAGACATTCGGATTGCATGAATGATTGGTATATCGTTCGGGAGCTTGCATCAGAACAATCCGGTCCCCAAAAAGGTAATCCAGGTAAAGCTCTTCTGCTTTGTTGACTGGATGTGCCGCGTCCACGACATGAGAATCATCTATTTTTAAAACCTGTTCGCCAACATCCAGCTCGGAGGAAGCGAATACGCCAAGGCCCTCAATTGAGGAGGAGCTCACGATAACTTTGGCCGAAGTCATTGAAGTGTGCTCTCCCTCTTCCCATCCATTCTTTCAACCTCACAGGAGAGACGCAAGGGGCTTGCGAGGCAAGCAGACCCACTATTTTGACCCACAACGTCGGTGAAATAAAGCCGTGACATGCCCGCTTGTCACGGGCGCTCCTGAGTGACGCTGGGCAATGACTCGAAGTCAGCCATCGATTGCCCCTGGTGACAGCGATGTTGGGTTTACCCCAATAACGGCGCAGGGAAGCCCTAGAAAAGAACGCAGCCACCCAGGTGCGCAGAGGAGGTATCGGAAGGGTGCCATTGGCATCCTGAGCGATGGCGCATGGTCGAATGTCGAGCTTCACATCTGTGCGAAAGCCTGTGAGTTGCGCCGATTTTCCACGCTGAAACACCAAGATTGGATCAGCGAAAGCAGTTTCTTTTGTTTTCAATTACTTACGACCGCTGAAACACCAAGACTGTATTTTTTCCACGCTGAAACACCAAGACTGGCGACCGCTGAAACACCAAGACTGGCGACCGCTGAAACACCAAGACTGGCGACCGCTGAAACACCAAGACTTACAAGTAGTTAAGAACATGTAGTTCTTACATGCCAAGTAGTAGGGGGTTTTTTGCTGTGCGAAACCATCCCAAGGTGCTGCGCCCCTCCGAACCTCCCAACAAAAAAACAAAAGCTTCCTAATGAAGGTGGGGTTGGTCCGGCGGTTGTGGTGTTCTTCCAATGAGGTGCCAGAACAGACCGCAAAGGGCCAGAATCGACCGCTGGGGCGTCTGGAAGGCTTCGGGCAGGGGAGAACCCCGGGAAATCACCTTCGGGCTGCTCTCGCGCCTCTGACGCAGAAACCGAAAAACCGGCAGATCGAACTACCGCTTCTTTCCTTCTAAAACCCGTTCCTGATTCAACCTGAGATCGGAAGCGGTGGTACATCGGACAGCCTCTTTGGGTCGCCATTTTCTACGGTTCTCAGGCAAGAGTAGGAGTTTTTGCAGTCAGTTCGATGCCCAGGGCGCTCATGACCGCAAGCGTCGTTTTCAGAGTGGGGTTTCCTTTTTCGCTGAAGGAGCGATAGAGCTGTTCGCGGGACAAGCCTGTTTGACTGGCAATCTGGGCCATTCCCTTTGCCCGAGCGACCACGCCGAGCGCATGAGAGATGTAGCGAGCATCGTTGGTTTGAAAGGCCTCCGCCATGAAGATTGCGATTGATTTGTCCGATCCGAGGTCTTCCGCAGGATCGTAGGTCGTCAGTTTCTCAGCCATTTTCTTCGCTCCATTCTTCTGACAAGCGCTTCGCTGTTTTGATGTCATTTGCCTGTGTGCTCTTGGTTCCACCACATAACAGGATGATGATGGTGTTGCCTCGTTTCTTGAAATACACACGGTAACCAGGGCCATAGTCGATCCGGAGTTCACTGATTCCATGTCCAACCGGCTTTACATCCCCGGCATTCCCAAAGGCTAGACGATCCAGTCGAGATGCGATCCGAGCACGTATCCCTTCATCCTTAAGGCGAACTCGCCATTTACGAAAGGTCTCGGTTTGTTGGAATTCGATCATGTAACCTGGCTGTAGTTTATAAACTACCACATTTAGGGGCTTGGTGGTGCTGGCGGAAGATATTTTTATCTCCCAGAGGACAGTAACTTTTCTGATTTCTGGCTAGTCCTGCTCGGCGTCGCTGACCGGTTTTTTGACGGTGATGGTGAGGCCGAAGAGTGCAGCCTTGAGACGTTCATGAGCAGCGTCTGGACCCGCGTTCCTGGGCCGAGCAGGGCCGGGAGGATCTTGCCGCTCTCCGCGAGTTGAAGACTCTTCAAGGAGATGGACCCGAGGCCGTCGCGCGGCACCAGGAGATCGACGAGCAGCGCCGCCAGCGGGCCGAGCTTCCCGCGCCTCATCTTGACCCGGCGGCAGCGATCCAGACCTTAGAGCGCGAGACCCAGAAGGCCGTTGCCGAGGTCGAGAAACGGCGTGACCAGGAGATTGGCATCCTTGATCGGCTGATCGAGAGAGCAAAGGAATTTGCCAACGAGGTGCGGGAGAAAACGGTCGCTGCCGCGAAGACGGTCGGATCGTTCTTCCGGGGTGAGAAGCAGGACGAAGAGCGGGCCGAGATTGTGCCTGCCAAAGTGCAAGAACAATCCTCCCCGCCGGGCCTATCGATCGAGGAGCGTTTGAGTCGAAAGATGGCCGAGATGGAGGGTATGGATTTGCCGCTCTTCGAGCTTGGAACGAGCATAGTGCGCTCGTCCCACAAACCCACAGCCTAGACAGACGACTGGAATAATCCAACTGGCGACAAGCGCGTTTTTCGGAGTCTCCACGGACTTTTGGGTACAGCTCAGCTGCAGCCAAGTTCCTTTTCGCGTGGGGTTCCGAGGCCCAACCTTGATTATTGCGTCTTCACTGTTGGCTTTGAAACCGGCGGTGGCGGCGTTGCCGGAATCTCTTCAGCAGGGCCCTTAGATTCAAGGATGATCCGGTCGTATGTCGTACGAGCGTGGTCGAACGCCGCCTTCGCTTCAGCAAGTTCCGCCGGTCGTATTCTCTGAGCCTTCTGCTCCCAGCACACATCAACCGCCTTCCGGCACCATTCCGCGCTGCGCTTTGAAGAACGGATAGGACGATTCCCCACAGTGATGTAGATAGGGTTAGTGTGCACGGAAGGCAGGATGCGTAAGCCCAGCATCCGCCTCAAGAGAGGCTTCCTTCTTACCTCGATCTCGACTATAAATTTGCAGAATGCGGTACTCCACACTTAGACCGGAAAGTGCCTTCAGCATTGGCGCTTTATCCCACGTCTCCGTGGAGATCCATCGATCACGAGCTTCCACAACATCGACCGCGCCGTTCGTGAAATCGTGAACTCCAACAATCGATTGAACCGACGTACGGCCCGTAGGGCAGCAGGCGGCTTCCTGTCCTGCACCCGCAGAGCTTTTGCGATGAGTCGTTTAGCTTCATCTGGCCAGATGTAGCGAGTCACCTTTCGAGAGTTAATCTCCATCAACGGTAAGCACTCCTTCCTTCTTGATAAAATGAAAATCTCAAAGTGAAGCGTTCGGTAAGCGCTTCTAGCCGCCCGTCGCGTTGTAAAGGACGCGTGTTGGCTGCCCGTTTGAGGCGGAGCTCATTGCCCCTCTAAGAGCTAAAGGCACTTTGGGAGGCATATTGTAATGTGGAAAACTAAAAAATTTATACCGCACTGCATGTTCGGTCCGCCGGTATGTAGACGCGGAATAGTAGAGCGTTTATTATCTTGATACTCTGTCGGCGAGGCGCGCAAGTAAGCTTTCTCCGACCCTAACGGGCCTCGATCGATCCATGGCGACCAAGACTTATGGAACAAACTTCCTCTGGAGATGGGAAGCCTCTCTGGATGAAGCGCTCAAAACGAAGCTTCTGACTGCGGCTAAGTCCTGCTCGTCATACGCTCACCTCAGTGCATGGTCGTACTTGCACGATGAGACCGTCGCGACAGAAATTGTCGAACAAGCGTTGGGCGTCGTTCGTGCCTACGCGCTTCGCACTACACCGAGCCCAACCGTAGAGAAGTTGACAGCGAGGCTCAAGAGTCAGATTCGCCGTATCGCTAAGCAACGCGCAAACCGGATCAAAGAAAAGCCGATTGGGTCCCTTCGTGATCTGGAAATGTACTCTAGAATTGAGAATCCGGACCCGACCGATCTGCTCTATCTGGAGCAGGTCCTAAACCTACTTAGCCCGCAAGCCAAAGAGGTGGCTTCATGGATACGAACGGGCTATTCATGGCGAGAGATTGGCAGTTTGTCTGGAGTGGATCACAACTCGATACGCAGAGCATTTCGTCGTGAAGCTGATGCCGCTCTCATTCAATTGGGAAGGGGCTTACGCATTGTGCGGTAATTACTTAGCTGGTGTAAATTGCCTCCCCCCAACGGAATCTGAAAGCAAGTTTGGCGCGTTTCAGAAGGAACGGGGCTCCCTGAGGCTATTCATTTGAATTTCTGGAACAAACGATCTGACAGTGTGCGCCACTCGGAAGAGTGGTTTGCGGCGCTGTATCCAAACATGCCTCTACCTGAATCATCGGACGTAGGACATTGCGATGGCCCTGACGACATCTTCTTGAGAAAGCTCGCCAGCTCAACCAATAAACCATCGCCCCTAGACCCGCGCGTGGCTCATGTCGCGAGTTGCACCCGATGTTTACGCAAAGTTAGGGATTATCGAGACGAGGTGAAAAGGAGCAAAATTTCCCTTGTTTACTTTCCCATTTGGGCATGGACGGTCGCCGTGGTACTCATCACATTTGGCGTGAGCCTCTATTTATATAGGTGGACCGCGGTCGACCAGTCAGCGGCGGTTTCTCAGACGCTTGATCTCTCGGATTATGGAACGACGCGCGGCGGTCTCTCTCTGGCTCCCGTGGTAAAGCTTCCAAGACGCCTTGTAGAGGTGACCCTCATCCTGCCACGTCTCAGCGATCCGGGCACCTACTCGGTCAACATCATGGAGAAGAAGCAGGCCGGTCCCGGCGTGGCGCAGAGCTCCGGCACAGCCGCCCAACAAGGTTCAAAGACGATTCTCACCGTAAGACTCGACCTGCACGCAGCGAAACCCGGTATGTACTATCTATCGACGACCCACGAGACCGACGAAGCCGCGTACTACTACCCCTTAGAGGTCGTTCGCTAAGGGGTGCTGGAGAGCACCTCTGCCGCACGATCCAACTGGTCATCGAAACCAGCCCTTCTCCGCTTCCAATCGAATCTCACTTCGACATCAGGTTCGATAGGAGTTCCTTCAAGGACAGTTCCCTGCCAGGTGTGGTAAGCGCCCGTAGGAAGAGCGAGGCGGTAGCCATGCCTGTCCTACCCGGCCAGCCGCGTTGATCCGGGGAGCCACCCGGAAGCCAATCTGTTCTGAGGTAGGCACTTCGGTGCCGCGAACCCCCGCTAACAGCAGCATCTTGCGCAGGCCGGCGTGACGAGTCAAGCCCAGCTCAGCGAGGCCGATCCTGGTCAGGGTTCTTGTCGGACCGGTCAACGGCACGCAATCGGCAATCGAAGCGATCGCCGCAAGCCTGCTCAATCCTCCCAGAAAACTCATGACATCGTCGTTTGGAATTCCAGCGGCTTCGAGGAGCGCCCAGGATAATAGCAGCCCTAGACCGGCGGCACAGAAGCTGTCCGACCAAATTGCACGGGCTTCCGATCGTGTTTCGATTTGGTGATGATCTACGATCACCACATCTCGCCAGTCTAATAGCGAGGTGGCGAGACGCGCCAGGTAATGTTGAACCTCGCGCGAAATGCATGTGAGGCCACAACCCGGCCCGGCTGTACGGTAACGCTTGAATTCGCCTGTGTCAGCGACGGCGTGGAGTTCCAGGTTACCGATCAGGGATGCGGGATCGATCCCCAGATCCAAACTGCGCTCTTTGAGTTCGGAAAATCAACCAAAGGGGAGAATGGAAACGGTATGGGCCTCTGGGCGGTTAAGCAGATCCTCACCAACCATGGCGCGCAGATCGCACTCGACACAGAGTATCGGCGCGGAGCCCGTTTCATCGTTTGGTGGCCTAAACTCTTCTGCGCCGGACCGAGGACAGAACCGGGGACCACGTTACCCATCTTCCAAAATCAGACTGGCTTGCGCCCAGTAGACGTTTGAGGCTGTGGCTATCCTCAATAAGGATTCTCTTCGGGAGTTCGCCTTGTCTTGAGCGTGTCGTGGTACTCGCGGGTTTGCAGGCCGATGATCCACTGCTCCCACTTCGCAGCTCTACAGTTTCGGCTGAGCTGATTTCGCCACCAGTGTCAATGTTGGGTTTTACCCCTACGAAGGAAACCCACCAGCAGACGCACGAGCAACATAAACCAGAAACGGCATCGGTGAAACAAACGCCTCAACCCCAAACGTTTTCCGCATCTCACCTCGTGTATTATTTCATTCGTAGTACGAAAGGATAACGAGCATGAGCGAACCGAAGATGTATCCCGTCGAAGAAGCCATCAAAGCCCAGAAAGCTCTCCGTTCGGCCGCCGGGCTGGGACCGGAACAGTTTCCGATCCAGGCTTTTGTCGGCATGATCAGCGATGAGGTCGAGTCGCTGCGGAAGCGCGGCAAGACCGACGAGGAGATCGCGGCGCTGATCCAGCAGAACAGCGCCATCGAGATCACCGCAGAGCAGATCGCCGAGAACTACGCTTCGCCCGAGGAGCGGCATCAGCATGGGGAGTAGACCGCTCCTCTGAGCTGTCCCCGTTCTGCAACGGGCTCAGTTCCACTATTCGCTCCAGGCCGGCGAGCAGACCACGCCTTTCGGCCTGAGTCATCGCCGTAAAAAGTTCCGCCATGAAGCGATGAAATTCGCTGGAGGCTGTGTTCTTGAGTTGAGCTCCTTTCCGCGTGTTCAGGATGTCCACTTTGCGGGCATCCTGAACGCTCTTACGGCGTGACACTAGACCCCGCTCTTCGAGCGAATCGACGGTGATCTTCAACGAGGCGGGGCTCAGATTGAGCTTCCGCGCGAGTTGCGTCAGGGTCATTCCCTCGTCCGGAATGATGTTCAGGGTCATGAACTGGGTCGCGCTCAGTCCGGCACGGTGGAAGCGGTTGAAGTTGGCAGCTTGCACTACCTGCCGCACATGCATCCAGGCAGCCAGAAACCGGCCGGTTTCCTTTTCCAGAACCTGGCCGTCACTCATGGTCAGCCGGGCCGAAGAGGTTGAGCTGGGTATCGCGCAGCGTTCCAATCACCGTCTCGGCAATCTGGAGCTGACGTTCATCCCGAATGCCCAACTTGTTGCGGAGGATGTTCGTGCCGGGATAGCAGTACGGGTCGTCTTCGCCCGAGGGAGGGGGCTCCGGTACTGGATGGCTCTCAATGACGGTGTAGTGCTCGAAAGCCAGGCGAATTGCTTCGTCGAAGTCGAGTTCGCGGACGACGAGCTGGGCCTTGATCGCCCGGTAGTGCTCGATCTCAAGCGGATCGAGACCGGACAGGCGGAGGTTTGCTTCGGCGTCGCGGAAGGCTTTGGCGACGGCATTCGAGTCCCAGAACGGCCCCAGTTGCTCCTCCAGCATCTTCCACCTCTTTCCATTCCATTCGTCCGAGGTCAGGCCACGCTCGTCCGCTTCGCGCTGCAGGGTGTCGTGGTTGTTCAGCGCCCAGACCATCCGGCCGATCTGATTGCCGGAGGGAGGCATGACACCGCCTCGGTAGTCGAACGGATTGATTCCAACCGCCAGAGCCGCCGAGCCTTCCTCCGCCTCCAGATCATGTTTACGAGCCATCGTCTCCGCTCCTTTCCAGATCAGTCCTGTTCCGCTAGCTAGCCGGTTTTCGACTGTGAGGGTGAGCCCATACGCCTGCGTCTGGCTACTTCCTGCTACTCTGCTCGTTCGTTGTGGCTGTCTGCCAAACGGGACTGATCAGCTCTGTCCGCAAAACAGGGCCGTCAAGAAAGAGCGGCTGCTCCGACCGGATGAAGGCTGGAACCTTACCAGCGCTGACCCAAGCCTTGGCATCTGGAGGTGACTTCCCGATTGCGGGTGCAATCAATCCGGCAAAACCTCCAAGCTTTAGGTGGAGATTGAAGCGGATCGCCTTATGACGCACGCCCGCGCTGAGGAAGGTGTCTTCTCCCTCGGGTGTGACGGAGATGGTGATGAGGCGAGGCTTTGGCGAGGCGACCAGATAGGAGAGCTTCGTTTCCTTTGTGTTGGGAGAGATGTTTTTCAGGACATCCAGCATGATGCCATTCGCCAGATCGGGGGGCAGGTCAAGATGACTTGTCTCGACTTTTTCCTGGTCTTTGTCCTTGTACCGAACCGTCACCTCGCCCGTGGTGGCCTGAATCATCAGATCGACCGGCTTAGGAAAGAGCGGCCCTTTCTGGACATGATGATCGCTGATGAGACGAAAGACGCCGCGTTGCGAGAAAACAGCTGTTTCGTCATCTATGGAGCCATCCCGGAAACGGTACGTCAAGCGCGATGTCAAACGCTCGCCGTGAATGGTTTGGATTAGGTCAGCCGCACCAAGGAGCTTTCCGTCCAAGGCCCGTATCGCGAGATAACCATGCACCGTGCCTTCTTTGTATTTTACGGTGACCGGATCAGCCAAAAGACGGCTTGAAAGCAGCAGCAGAATGAATGTTGTCAGAAGGGGTGTCCGCTTCATGGATTCAGTCCTGTTCGGTGTCGCTAGCCGGTTTCTTCACGGTTAGGGTGAGCCGTACAAGGCAGCCTGGAGACGTTCCGGAGAATCGCTGTAGAACTCTTCAAGTAGGGCCTTGAACTTGCCAGTCGAAGGTTCCGGGGTCTGATATTGGTGAATCATGGCCACGCCAACGAGGATCTTTGCGTGGTTTTCGCGCCGTTTCCGATCTTGAATACTCTGTGCCCGGATACGACGCTTCCGGACAGCCGAAAACCCACCCCCTCTGAGACGTAGCAGCCTCCGAAAACCTTTCCCAAGCCGTTAAAAATATGAATACATTTTAGCAGATTATCTGCAACCAAATTTTCTGACATGCGTCATAATGGCTGTGAGGGAGCTACCCTCACAGACCTACTGAGGAAGTTATAAGGAGAGTGCTATGACCACCATGGCTCGCTTTGTTCCGTTCCGTTCGCCGCTGGAGGGCGTTGCGGTTCTCCAGAATCGGCTGAACTCGATCTTCAACGACTTCGCCAGCCCAAATAGCGAACTGCAGAATGAAACGCTCAGCACCAGTAACTTTATTCCTCCAGTCGATATTTATGAAGACGCGCACAAACTGGTGCTCAGGCTGGAGGTTCCGGGGATTCCACAAGAGGATCTGCAGATCAATATGGAGAACCAGACCCTGACCGTCAAAGGCGAACGCAAGCTCCTACAGGACGAAAAAGAAGAGAACTTCCACCGCATCGAGCGCCGCTATGGCAGCTTTGTCCGCAGCTTCACCTTGCCCGCTACGATCGAGACGGATTCGACCCAGGCAAGCTACGAAAACGGCGTCCTCTCGGTCACGCTGCAGAAGAAGGAAGCCGCCAAGCCGAAGCAGGTGAAGATTGAGATCGGCTCCGGCAGCAGTTCGAAGCCGGCTCCGAAGCAGATGGAAGGTTCGCGCGCGGCCTGAGAAGGCGGCGGTACCCGCAAAACCGAAAACCCAAAAACAGACGCCAACCTGGCCCGGGAGGGGCGTTCCAGCAGCGCAACCCTCCCGCGCGCGGTACTGAAAAGGAGCAGTATCCGAGGAGGACGCCGTGAAGAATTTCTTCGATCTCAATTTCCAAAATCGCTGGGGCACATTCTCGATCTACGAGAAGTTTGAGCACCTCATTATCTCTCTATTGACGGCCATCATCGCAGCCCTGGTCGGAGCCGCCACGTGGCAGCTCATCCTTCACACTTTCGCCCTGGTGCGCAGCCATGTGCTCGATCCCAGAGACTCTCAAGTCTTCCAGACTGTGTTCGGAATGGTTCTCACCGTTCTGATCGCGATGGAATTCAAACATTCCTTACTGATCGTGCTGCCTCATCAGCGCGACATTGTTCAGATCCGCTCGGTCGTCCTGATCGCGCTGCTTGCGCTGGTCCGCAAGTTCATCATCCTCGACATCTATCAAACCCAGCCGGCGGTGGTCTTTGCCTTGGCAGCGGCTTCGCTGTCGCTGGGCATTGTGTTCTGGCTGGTGCGAAATCAGGATGAACCCGAAGCGCCTCTGGAACCCACGTGCGAGACCAAGGAGAATGCCGAAACCACGTCCAGGACTATCCCAATGAATGCGATCAATGCGGTCCAAGAACATTGGAACGGCAGACAAGCCGTTTAACGAAAAGGGAGTTCTACGATGCTGAAACTAGCTTCTTGAAGCTCAAGTTCAGTCAGCTCTTTATCCGCTTCAGCAAACTGGTCTTCGTTAAACACTTTTACTCCATTTCTGGAGAGCAGTGCAGCAGTGACACCTTGTTGACCAACCAGCTTCACCCCGGAGAAGCTCCCGTCATAGATGAATGAACTACCGCACGAGGGGCTTCCGTCGGTGAGTACGGCTATCTTGATCCCTTCATGCTCAGCAACAACGGCGGTGTTCTCAGCCCCTGTCACAAAGGCTTTTGTCACATCGTCACCCACGTTGGTCAGAACGACGGCGGTGCCTCCCAAGGTGGCCATTCCGTTCCCGCCTAAAATCTCCGCAGGTGCGCGAGGTACGGTGAATCCGGCCGACAGCTCGGGGCAAACTGTGACTACCCGCCCCTGCGACTCCCACCTCTTGAGAATCTCGCTGCGGGGATCAACGGACCTCCCGTTATAGCGGACGGGGTTCCCTAATAAGCACGAACTGACGAGAATCTTGTGCATGGAATGAGTATAAGAAATTAGAGCGGCTGTTGTGTCCTACAAAGACTGGTCGAAGTATGCATAATCGGGGCAAGTAGAAAGATGGTCAGCAGCAGAAGAACCACGAACTCAGCAGTCCGCCGCTTTCCCATGAAGAGATTGTATGTTTGGTTGGAAGATAGAAACCACGCTGAGCCTTGAAGGGACGCAGCGTGATTTCTGAAACGGACCGCTTGAGAGAAGAGGAAAAACCCTTGACGAAAACCTACCTGATTACCGGAGCATCCAGTGGGTTCGGCGCAGAGCTAGCAAAGGCTGCACTGCAACGAGGGGAAAAAGTAGTTGGCGCCGCACGCCGCAAGGAGGCGCTGGATGGACTCATTGAGGGTTATGCGGACAACGCACTCGCGGTAACGATGGAATACATGTCGGCCGGGCCGCGCTGTCTCAGGGGAATAGAAAGATTGTCTCTAAGCCACCCCTAAATGTCCAGGAATCGTTCGAAGACCGGCTCGCCGGTTCCGGATATGCAAAGCCGGCAGCAAACGGACCCGTCAGAGGTCATCACGGGCATTGAGGCGACCCATGGAGAGCCTTACGCTAACGAATGTCACCGACACACCGAAAGCCAACGTTACGGTGCCGAAGATTAGAAATCGGCGCTTCTCGGTTTGATACGCGAAGATCCTTCTGAAGGTTGTAGAAAGATCCGCCTTTCATGATTCGGCGGTTCTGATCGTACTCACATATATCCTGAACCCACTCCCAAACATTTCCCAGCATGTCGAACAGCCCATAAGGGTTAGGAAGTTTCTGGCCTACGTCGTGCGTCATGTCTGCGCTATTGGCGTCATACCATGCAATGGTTCCAACCGCACCGTATCTAGGCTGCTGCGAACCTCCAAGCGCACCAAACTCCCACTCTGATTCAGTGGGCAGGCGCATACCGGTCCGGGTGCAGTAAGTGAGGCCTTGTTCCAATCCACCTGTTCTACTGGCCGCAAAGGACCTTTGTAGCGACTTGGGTTCGTGCCCATGATCCGTTCGTAAGCCGGCTTGCGTAACCTCGGTCTCGCCCATCCAGTAGCCCTTATCAATCACAATCGCATGGCGGGGTCTCTCCCACCCAATGCACTCTTTGTCATCATGATCGCAACCCGTGAAGTATGTTCCTGGCTTGATCCAGACGTATTCCAGACCATCTTGCGGATTGGTCTTCTTGGCTCGAATGATGCTTGGCTGATCTAATGACGTCGAGCTCGTTGATTGTGCCTGACTCATAAGGGCTGCACAAGAACCGAGAGCGATGACAGCAGCGTAGGTGAGTGAACACATAGGCAACCTCGATTGACGTGCTCTTGGACGCTTGCAAAGCTTCTTTGCGCGTCATTCAGGTATTCTCCCGTATTCTCTGAAACCACAGTTCAATAAAGCACAAGCGCTTTATGGCATCTAATGCCATAAAGCTTTATGCTGGTGCTGGAGAGTTCCATATGCCGACACGTAACGTATTTCTGACCGAGCACTTCGACAGCTTCATCGCCTCCGGCATTGAGAATGGACAATACAGCAACGCCAGTGAGGTCGTGCGTGAAGGTTTGCGTTTGCTAGAGCAACGCCAGGCCGAAAACCACGCTAAAGTCGAATGGCTGCGCGGCGCGGCACAGGAAGGAATCGACGCCATCGAGCGCGGTGAATATGTCACTCTCAGCTCGCCGGAGGCTATTGCCGATCATCTGCGCGGCCTGCGCGTCGGCAAATGAAGCGACCGGTTTCCGAAGTTATCCTTGCAGGACCGGCGGACCGGGATTTCATCGAGATCATGGACTGGAGCGCGGAGCTATTCAGGGCCGCTGCCGCCGACCGCTACGAAACTCTGATCGGCCGGGCGCTGACCGATGTGGGCGAAGATCCATTTCGACCGGGTGCAAGGCAGCGGCCCGAGTTGCCAAAGGGTATTTACACCTACCATCTGGCCAGCAGCCGCGAACGGGTCTCCGGCGATCGCGTGAAAGCGCCCCGGCATTTTCTGCTGTACCGCGTCATCTCCTTCCGCGTTGAAATGTTGCGCATCCTCCATGACAGCCGCGACCTGGCGCAGCATTTGCCGGAGGCGTAACGATGCCGCGCACAAGCAGAGCGAACCGCTTCTGAGGTGCTGGCAAAAAACCACCCATAACTTCTAGGAGGCATCATGACAGATGACGAGATGATCGCGTGGTACGGGACGATGAAAAAGCTGACCGAGGGCATGCGTGCGCGGGAAGCGGCGCTGGACAGAAAGACCGCCGCTCTCGATACCGCCATCGCTCAACTGGAGAAGATGCCCTTCGCGCTTGGCAAACAGACCAGCCAGTACATGGGCATGGGTGTCCGTGAGGCGATCCGACAGGACTTCAGCCCGCCCATCAAGGAAGTGTTCCAGCCGCCGATCGCGGAGCTGAAGGGGGTGATGAGCAATGCCCGCGAGCGATCAGGAGTTCAGCCGCTATGCCAAGTATCAGACCTGGGGATGGCTGTTTTCGATCTTTGTGATCGGCTTCGTGGTCGGCGCGCTCGTCTCGCAGTTCAGTCTCGGCTCCAAAATCGACGGCGTATGCGAGCAGATCACGGCGGACCAGCAGCAGCAGACCGCGCTGGCAGCCTCCATCGAGTTGAAGCCCTCACCGAGCAGTAAAGACAAGAACCGCCACGGTCGCTAGTCAGGCGTGCATAATCGGGTCTGATCGGGGCGCCGAATGCACGATTTCGTTTTACGACCGAAGGGTGTTACGCAGTCCCTCGAAGCCAAGACGGATGACGCCATTCAGGATTCCCTCGCTGAGTTGAGCAGCATCACCATTGATCACATCGAACCACGCCTCCCACTGAACGAATGTTTGAGTAGTCTCCGTAATGGGCAGCAAAGCGACCTTAGAACGGTGACCTTTGATCGGCAGCGGCGATTCAAACAGCTCGTATGCATAGCTGTGATCAAGGCTGGACATAGCCAGCAATCGTTCTCGGTAGATGCCGTCTTTCATGGCGAGCCGCCTGACACAGGGGACCGCGTTACCCGCCAAGCCGTCTTCCAAGTCAGCTTGCGGTACTCCGGGATGCCAGCGAGTAATCTCCGAGAAATCCTGGAGAAGAGACCACACACGTTCGACTGGAGCGTCAATCACGGTTGAGGCAAATACGTAGGACATCGTCGTTCGCTCCTTAGATCAGGGAGAGACCTCCATCCACGTGCAACACAGTGCCTGTGGTGTAGGGGTTCGTCATGAGGTAGAGGACTGCTTGCGCTACATCTTCAGGTTGTCCCATGCGGCGGGTGGGAAGAGTGGTTTCTGCCCAGGAGCGTTGCTCATCTCGCGGTTTGCTCTGCTCCTCACCCCATACCCCAGTGTTGACGATACCCGGGGAGATCGCATTAACCCTTACTGGTGCAAGTTCGGCGGCAAGGGCACGCGCGAAGGTGGCCACCGCCCCATTCACCGCGGAGAGGACCGACATGCCCTCTTTGGGAGGCTTGAAGGCGGACTCCCCACTAAACAGTGTGATCGTGCCGTCTTTCGCGATCCGCCCTGCCGCCGCCCGGCTGACGAAGAAGTAGCCCCAGAACTTTGAAAAGCTGTGCTGTGCACGTGCGGTATCGAGCTGCTGGAAGGGGGCGCGATTGGCATTCTCGTCGGCCGCAGCCGTAAGGACCAGATGATCGACGGAAGGGAGTTGCCTAAAAACTCTGTTGACTGCAGCTTCGTCGAGCATGTCAAGCACTCGAGCATCGGCGTCATGGCCTATCGATTCGCGTGCAGTATGCAATTTCTCCGGCGACCGTCCAAGCAGAGTGACTTTGGCGCCCATCTCGGCCGAAAGACTCGCCACAGCCAGCCCTATCCCGGAGGCACCACCAAGTATTACGACCTGCTTTCCTTCGACTAGATTCTGCACAAGACCTCCCTTCCGGTTAAACCGCGGGGGCAGTTCTATTTCAGCGCGGACGGTTTCCGTCCGCCCAAGCGGGGCTGGGAGACAGGCGGCAAGTCCCGTACGGAGATGGTTGCGTAGGAACCTCTCCCGGCTCCCATCATCAGAAATCGTATGAAGTCGCCCGTCGCTTCCAGCATTCGCGCGGCACGAAGGTTTCCGCAGTCAACCGGAACCAATCCGAGATCCTCTACCAGACTAGAGACCGTTCGGCGTTCGGACCGTTCATCACCAGATATATAAACCGACACGCCGTGCTGGCGTATCGCATGTGGTGCGTGTTCAAACACTTCCATTGAGAGCGTGTTAAATGCTTTGACGACGAAAGATTCTGGCGCCTGCTCCTGCAAGGTCTCGGCCAAGGATTTATCGAGCATCGGACCAAACTCGAAGCCATCGGGAATCTCTCGGTTGTTGCAGTCGATCAAAGGCTTGCCAATGAGTGAATCTGAAGATCCAAGTACCTGGCTGGGCGGAACGCTCCGGATACCGTAGAGAAGCACTTCCCCAAATGCCGCAGCTTCATCGTTAGATCCAAAGCGAGCCTTGTCGCCCGTCAGGTGCGCAGCATTCTTAGCTGTGTCGGGTTCCCTGGAGCCGAAGAACACGTCGTGTCCGCACTCCGACCACAGCACCCCAAGGGTGCGCCCCATGTTCCCCGTACCTATGATCCCGAGTTTCACGCGATCTCCCCTCAGGCCCGAAACTGAGTTGCCGATTGGATGCAGTTCGGATTGAGGCAGTCGCAGACGCCGACCGCTGTACTCTCTGAAACGACCGTTCCAGGCCCGACTCGGATATAGCGGCGTCTTCTGAGGTGTTGGGGAAACCACTCATAACTCCTTTTATCTGAGAGCAGTTTTGTGCTTGTACTCTCTGAAAACCACCGTTTCAACAAAGTCCAATCGCTCTGAATGACCGCGTTTGTGGCGTACTACCGGGTTCGACCGACCGGCAGGGCGAGAGCGGCTCGAAGGAGGAATCCTCGACAGAGAACCTACAAGCGGTCTCATAAACCCTTAAGGCTTGCGACGCCTCGGATGAGACCCGCTCCAAAGCGGGGCTCACGCAGTTCGCCGAAGCCACAAAGCTATATGAGACCGCTTCTAGACCTATGTGCGGTTGGCCCGTGACTTCGATGATCCTAAATTGACGAAGGTATATGCCTCGCGTGCCAGTACCATCCAGTTGCCCCGTTCCATCGCGATCCATTCCTTCATCATGCGACCGGGGGCCGGTTCGTAAGGGCGGCCCATCCCTGCCTGCGTGAGATCCCGGATTCTTGACGCGGGCAGTTTGGCGACGAATGCCCCGCGCGTGAACATGCA
>JAABUJ010003383.1_pt1 | contig 17968 bp, 27 predicted proteins | sample 5559131 | NCBI WGS metagenome assembly JAABUJ01 (sample SAMN10711875, study PRJNA513366) | rock metagenome | isolation source: Antarctica rocks | place: Antarctica: Victoria Land, Mt New Zealand nord | collected 2016-01-07 | reverse complement strand
GTGCCTGGCCGCCCCCCCCCCCCCCCTTTGACCTCGGAAGGCTGCCATGTAGGGTCCGGTCTAGCGTTGTAACAATGACCAGCACTGCCGTGTGAGTCCAGTCTATTGTGTTAAATTAAAATTCAGGTGTGTCATGAGCGCAAACTCAAATCGTTTCGAGCAGAGGCTTGCACACGGCTTACCTACAAACTACAGCTTGCATGCATGCGACAGACTCCCGGCGCCTGGTTACTTCAAGGGATCCAGATCTATACTCAGAGCAGCTGCAAGCGCATCGGCGGTTGCCACCACGCGCTCAGCAATGCAGTTGTGTCGCCGGCCCCGCACAGGCTGATCGGCGCTGCGGGTTGGCCTGCTGTTACCCAACAAGATGCACCCACTAAAAATCACTTCCTCGCCCAATGCAGCGCTGCGCCCACACTCTGTGGTCACCGCTTCATGTGGTCTCCACAGATTATAATCCGCACTGGATGACGACAGCAAGACCTGCAACACACACGTGCTACCCGCAGAACAGAAAGCTAGCACGAAGCACCCCAAGGCGTTGTCGCGGCTCCTGGGCGTCCCCCAACATCTCCTCCTCTTGGCACACCTCCCTGGCTCACACACAGGCTTGAAGCTTCTGGCTCAAGAGCGCCACTCTGTGACCCCCCACAACACAAACCTGTGAAGAAGGACCACACCGTCACTTACCACTGTTGCAGCTCGTTCCAGGTAACAGCCTCGCTCCTTCCTTGGTGATCACTAGCTCCCCATGTCACTGGCGCAACTGGACCCTGTCCCCTGCCCTGCATGACTGCCAGATCGATAATAGCAAGTGCGTGCGCGCGCACGCCCGCCGCTCCCAGCCCCGCCGCCGGCGGGCTCCTGTGCGGGCGCCGCCTACGAGTGCGCCTTGCCCTTGCCCTTGCCGGCGCCCTCCTTGGCCTTGTCGGCCGTCTTGCTAGCGGCGCCCTTCGCCTTCTCGCCCACGTCCGACGCGACCTCCTTGGCCTTGTCGGCGGCGGCCGACACAGCGCCCTTCGCCTCGTCTGCAGCCCCATGCTTGCCCTTGGCGCCCTTCTCCGCATGCTTCTTGACCGCGCCGGCGCCCTCCTTGGCCTTGCCGGCAGCGGCGTCGGCGCCCTTAGCGCCTGCGTCCGCGGCCTCCTCGGCGCCCTTCCGCGCCTGCCCCGCGCCGGCCTTGGCCTGCTTGGCAGCGGAGTCGACGCCGGACTTGGCGCTGCTGGCCGCCTCGTCGGCCTTGCCGGACGCGGTGTCGGCCGCGCCCTCCGCGGCCTTGCGCGCCTTGCCGGCGCCCTCCTTGGCCTGCGCGGCCCGGCGTACATTGGATCAGCAGCATGTGATGTGCCCGGCGGCGTATCACCTGTACACTTGAGAGCGCCGCGTCGAGCACTGCTACACTCAGCCAATCTGTACAACACCAGGACGACTTTACACAGGGACATGACACACCAACTCTGGCACTCACAGGTTGCCTGCCCCGCCCGCTGGCTTATGCGCCGCCCGACCCCATGGAGGGGCAATGCTGCAAGCGGGCAAGGCTCTGCTGACACACGCGCCAGCGCCCACGGCACCTGGCAAGAGCAGGGCCCCCGCCGCGCGCGCCTGGCCCTTGAGCTCGGTCGCCGCGCCCTTGGCCTTGCCGGCCGCGCCGTCGGCGCCCTCGGCGACGTCGTCGGCCACGCTGTGGCCGACCTCCTTGGCGCGCTTGGCCGCCGGCCCGGCGTCCTTGGCCACCTGGCCGGCCGAGTCCTCGACCGCGCCGCCCACGCCGCCCGCCGCCTGCGCCGGCCCACCAGCGCGGCGTCAGCGCAACTCGGTGGCACATCAGAGAAGGGGTCTGCAGGTGGCTGCGGACTCGGTGGCACATCAGAGAACACATATCAAAGAACGGGTGCCCCGGACAGCTGCCCCTCATGCTGGAAGTTATCAGTCTTTCCAGGGCTGTTCTTGCCAGCCGTTGCGGCTTTTCTCCCAACCCTGGTGCAACCACTCCGCCGCTCGCCAACACCGCAGAGCTCGGCGCCGCAGCGCGTGCGCAACGCGGGCCCCCCTGCGCAAGGGGGGGCGCGCGCCTTGCGCGCGCCGGCGACCGCGTCGTCGGCGGCCGGCCCGGCGTTCTTCTTCAGCTTCTGCGCGCCGTCCTCCACCTGCTCGCCGACCGCACGCGCCGCCGGCACCGCCTGCTCGGAGATGTTCTGCGCCGCCTGCTCCATCGTGCCCGCCAGCTCCTCTGCGGCCGGCTCCGCCTGCTCCTTCACCTGCGCGGGCGCGGCCGCGCGCTTGGGGCTGAGTGCGCTGGAGCAGAGCATAAGAGCGCAGGTGCATGCTGGCTGTCATGGCCGCGCTAGCAGCGGCGGCCACGGACAAACGAGCGGCGAGGCGCTGGGCTGCCAACGTGCCGTCTGAGCGTGAATCGCACGGCCGGATCAGGAAGCACCAGTGCTGCCGTGTGAGGGAGCCCAGGCGCGTGTATGTGTGACGAGCCACGCATCAAGCACACTGCAAGCTTCTGAGTGTGCCAGCAGGGCAGGCGCGCAGAGCGCCGCCTGCATCCGCACGTCCTTGCTCTCGCAGCAGATGACCTGCATGCGCACACCACGCCTGCAATCACGCGAGCCAACGAGCGGCTATCCGCCCGCTGCGCCCGCACCTTCTTGGCGCCCTCGTGGACCGCCTCGCTGGCCTTGTCGGCCTCCATCGTGCCGCGCCGCGAGACCTCCTTGGCCGTGTCGACCGCGATCTTGGACACCTGGTCCGCAGCCTGCGGGCCGCGCAGAGCGGGATCAGGAAGAGTTCTGCATGCACAAGCAACAAGAAGGCCACGCGCGCGCGCAAAAGCAGCGCGGTGCATGCACCCCGCACGCCCTGCCGACACACGAGCTCCGCCAGCGCCGCCAGCCAGCCAGCACAGCACGAGAGGGCCAGCCTGGGACACACGCATCCCGCCGGCCGACCGGCGCGCGCGCCGCCGGGCGCGCGCCGGGGAGCAGGCCTCCGTTCGCGGGGCGCGCCTGCGGCAGCGCCTTGGCGGCGTTGCGCGCGGCCTCGTGCGTCATCTCGGTCGCGCGCTGCGCGGCGGGCTCGATGTCGGGCGCAATTGACGCGGCGGCCTGCTCGGTCGCGCGCGCCACGCGGTCCGCCTTCTCCGGCGCCTGGTCGGCCAGCTCCTTCACGGCGCCGACGGCGATCTGCGCGCGCGCGCCCGGTCGCTGAGCGACCCGTGGCGGCCGCGCGGCGGCCGCGGCTCGCACTCGCCGCGCACCCGAGGCGCACATGGCTCTCGTGACTAACCCGTTGACGGCTGACGTGCAAGCAGTGCAGACCCCCTGCGGACCCGGTCGCTGCGCAAACGGCCGCGGCTCCACGCCGGACACGCCGCGGCCCTGCGAGGTAGTGCCGCGCCCTGTGCGCGCACCTGCAGCCTAGTCGCTCAACCCTACCCTAAACCTAACAAGACCAAGGAGGGCACCTCGGAGGCCTTGTCGATCTTCTGCGGGCCCTCCTCGGCGACGCGGTGCGCCACCTCCTCCGCCTGCGCGCTGAGGCGCTCGGCGGCCGGCTGGATCTTCGGCGCAACGTCCTTGGCCAGTCGCACCGCGGCGTCGCCCGTCTGGTCCGCAATCTGCTTGGTGTTCGCGGCGGCCTGCCGGCGCCGGCGGCGCGCGTCAGGGTGCAGCGCCTCGGCACTGCAACAGCCGCACTGGCGAGCTCCAAATCACAGGCACACATGTACGGCAGTCACCTAAATGCTGTAAACACGGGGAACATGCCCTGCACCCGGCACACCAGCATGCGCGCCGCGGGCTGGCAGCAGCACACCCTGTCCAGGACCTGCAGCCTGCGAGCTGCCCACTCTGCAGTTGATATTTGGCCTGCGCACCCCGTCCGTCCTTGACAGACAAAAGGCAGGCGCCGCTTTCAAAGCTCCGCACCTCGCGCGCGACGCCCTCGGCAATCTCGCTCGCGCGCTCCGCCATGGGCACGGCGTTCTCAGCCACGACGGGCGCCTGCTCCTTTATGAAGTCAGCCGTGCGCTGCGCGAGCGGCTGCGCCTGGTCCGCCACGGTCTCGGCGACCTGCTCGATGCCCTGCGCGCGCGCGGGGCACAACCTTTGACACCTGCGCGACGCAGCAGGCACACAGCTTCCAAGCGGCAACGACAGCACCAAGAGCAGCATAGGTTCTCTGAGCTGAAAGAAGGTGAAAAGCAAGTAACGCCCATTCTCATGCCTTCCATGCCCACGCGGAGTGCAACGAGCAAGCCGACTCCCATCAATGTCTCCTGTTGGGAAGCGGCGGCGGTGGCCTCTGCATTGTCCGAGGAGTCGGTGAACACAGCATTTTAAAAGGGTATCCGGCTGACCAGCAGCAGCGGGTGCGCGCGCTGCGGCCCGCATGCTTCAGAGGTAGCAGGAGGCAGGGCCGGGCGAGCACGAGCGCGCGGCGCGCGCACGTGCAGCGCCTGCGCCGCAGCGACGGGGATGCGCCCTGCACACGTTTTCTGACAAACGCAGTCATGGCAAGAGAGTGTGGGAAGCGCGCGGGCGGCGGCACCTGCGCGGCCTGCTCGGCAACGGCGGGGATCTTCTCGGCCGCCTGCGCGGCCAGCTCGGGCAGCTTGGCCGCCATCGCCTCCACCTTGGGCACGAGCGGCTCGATCGCGGCCGCCAGGCGCAGCAGGTCGGCCTCCAGGTCGGCGGGCACGGCTTTGCGGCGCACCGCGCGCTGCAGCGACGCGGGCAGGCCGCGCGCCAGCGGGCCGGCCTGCGCATCCCGCAAACGCGCGTCGCCGCCCGGCCACGAGCGGCACTGGCGCCAGCGCCTGTGCCGCGGCTGCCAAGGCCAGCGAGCCTTTGCATAGCCTTTACACAACAGCACCTTGGGCGCTAGGAAATTGTACACGGATGCCATAGCCACATTGGATGGGGTGACCGGCGTGCTCTCCTGTACACACAGTTAAGTGCTGACAAGGAGCCAGGCGGCGTCGGGCAGCACCTGCGCGGCAATCTCGTACGCCTGCGCCTGCAGCTCCGCGCTGATGTACTTGGCCGCCGGCAGCAGCACCTCCTCGTTGAACTCCTTGGCCTTGGGCACCGCCTGCGCGCGCGCCGCCGCTGGCACCCAGGTCCCTGCCCGGCCCCTAGCCCTACACACCCCATTCCGACATAAGCGGTGCAAGCCTGATTCAGCAGCCTTAGCTTAGGCAGGCGGCTGCGGGCGCGCCGTGTGAGCGTGCCGGGCCAACCCCCTACGCGCATCGTGTGCATATACGTTTACTGCGTCAGGCGGTTACAAAATGACAGACTTCCCGACCAGCGCCGCCCCACGACGAGACGCGGCCCCCAGGCACCGGCCAGGCGCGCCTGCTCCGCAATCATGTCGGCGGCGGGCAGCAGCGTGTTGTCCGCAAAGTCGTTGGCGACCGGCACCGCGTTCTCGGCCAGGCCCTGCGCCAGTGGCTGCAGCGCGCCGCGTGTCAGGTCCTTCGTGATCGGCTCGAGCGACTCGGCCACCGTGTGCGCCACCGGCTTGATCAGGCCTGCGCTCGCGCGCGCCGCAGGCGTGAGGCACTGCCGCGCGGCCCGCAGCGCCGCGGTGGCGGGCACTGCGGCTGGGTCACAAAGCTTGCCCCTCGAGGGCTGCTGATATCACAACAAGTCTGGTGCTCAAAAGCTGATAAACTGATTTGCATATTGACCTGGCTGCTAAAAGCAACACAAGAAAACACTTTCTCACCCACTGCCAGACGTAGCAGCCCTGCCGCTGCTGTATGATGGACTGCACCGACGGACTGCCCCAGCACGCGCTAGTGGGCGCACTCTCAGACAGCTGCTCGGCGGCAGGGACGGCCTGCTCGGCCGCCTCCTTGGCAAAAGGCTTGATGATCTGCGCAGCGCCACGCGCACGGAGTATCTCAGCATGCAAGCAGCAACCATGACTGCAAAGCGAGGCGGAGCACGTATTGCAAGCCCAGACCTGTCTTTACACATGCCACAAAAGGGCTTGAGAGTGTATGTCAGTGTCGGGTGCCGCTCAGGCAGGTTACGGCCACCCAGGACCCTGCCTCGCCGTGCAGGCACGCAGCCGCATGCAGCCCGCAGCGCGCTGAAATGCATGCCTCGAACAGCGCATCGCACAGGGCGCGCGCCTCGCGCGTTGCCTTCTCGGTGAGCGGCACGGCGTCGCGCGCCAGCTGCTTGGCGGGCGCGGCGCCCACGTCCACAAACTTCTCCGCCAGCGGGCCCGCCTTCTCCTGCACGGCCTTCCCGGCCGGCCGGATGAGCTCGTTCGCCAGTGCCTGCGCGCGCCGCGGGCGGTGTCAGCTGCCGTGCACGTCGCAGCCCGTCCATGTCGGGCCTGAGTGAAAGACGGCCGTTGTTTGTTACTGCCAAGCATATGCAGCACATCAGGAGCTGGGAGTCATGCGGGCCCCCCACACTGCTGCTCTTTGCACGCCCACTTCAGTTGCTACTTCAGCCATGTACCAGCACATGTGCCTGGCACCCTATACCAACACATGTGGCTGGTAATAACAGGAAGGCTACGGGCAGAGCTGCAGGGCGCGCCTGCGCGCCGGGCTCCAGCTTGGCGGCCAGCTCCTTGGCAGCCGGCTGCAGCACCTCCTGCGTGAAGCGCTGCGCGGCGTCCTCGATCTTGGGCGCCGCGTCCCGCGCCATGGGCTTGAGCGTGTTCTCGGTCACGTCGCGCACCACCGGCTCGGCCTGCGCGCATGCGCACACACCGTGAGCGAGCGGCTCCGCTGTCCGGAGTCGTCTGCCCCCAGCATGTCCAGGGCCAGGCAACCTGCTCTGACCTGAAGCAAGCCTTGCACTGCACGAGCACCATTGCCGGAACCTCGTCAGGACAGTCTCGCCTTTAGAAAAGCCTCTTTCTCCTCTTTATCTGCTCATGCAAGAACAACGCCGCTCAGCACACAGGCCACTCGCACCTGGGCAGCCGCCTGCTTCGCGGGCTGGATGACGCCCGCGTCGATCTGGTCCGCCACCGGCTCGGCGTTCTCGGCAATGGCCTTGCCCGCGGGCCGCACCGCGCCTGCCGTGGAACACGAGACAGCTGGGCCCATGCGCTGCAGGCAGGGCCAACCCCACGCGCGCTGCATGGCGCGCTGCACGCGTCGCATCCCACGCACCGCTCATTTGCCCCTCATTTCTCCCGCACTTTGCACACAAAGGAGTCTCACACATGCATACGCACCTAGTCTCACACATGCACATGCATCTTGGCACCCAAACCACGAAGCGCAACCACACAGGCAGAAAGTGATATGCTTGGCAGCGCGTCCAAAGCGGAGCGCTGGCCAGGTCGCCCACAGGCCTGATATTGCGTAGGGGAGGGGCGGGCGCGCGCCATCGGTGACCTGCTTGGTCATTGGCACGGCGTTGTCGGCCACCTTCTGCGCGCCCGGCTCCAGCGCCTGCTCGCGCAGCCGGCGCGCGGCGTCCGGCGCTGCATCGGCCGCCTGGCGCACGGGCCGCACGGCCTCCTCCGCGGCCTGCTCGCCAGCGTCGGCCGCGCGGCCACCCAGGCCCTCGGTCTGCTTGGCCGCCTGCTTGGCCATGCGCTCGCCCGTGTCCGCAGCCTGGCCCACCGCGCCCTTGGCCTGCGCGCCGCCGCATGCGCATATGAGTTTGGGTATAGGGGTATAGGGTTAGGGTAGGGTTGTATTTATGGTGTTAATTATATACCCTATAGCCGCATGCGCGTCGGCGCGCGCAACCAAGGGCCGCATGCGAGCAGGGCGGCTGCAGGGCATCCCCAGACGTTGAGCAAGCGGCCCCAGCGGCCTGCCGCAGCCAGTAATGGGGGTGGCAGGCGCCCTCCTGGGCAGCAGCCGGCGCGCCTTGCCGGCCGCGTCCTTGGCCATGCCGGCGCCGCGGTCGGCCGCCTCATGCGCGACGCCCTCGCCGCGCTCGGCAGCATCCTTCGCCATGCGCTCGCCCTGCCCCGCCGCGTCCTTCGCCTGCGCGCCCCGGCAGCGCGTTTGCTTGCCAGGCTCCCGCGGCTGGCGGCATCCAGCATGAGGCTCGCCTGCCTCCAAGCGCGCTCCTGAACAATGCAAGCGAGACAGGGGCGCTGCCAGGTGCCATTCAGCCCGGTCAATACCCATGCCTCCATGCCTTGCAACCGTGCTGTGGACACGACAGGAGCAGCCCAGCTGCATTCCATGAGCGTTCCGCGCAACCAACAACGCCGTCTCCACATGAGTGGGCCCGCTCACCTGGCCGGCAGCCTGCTTGGCGTCGCCGTGCGCCTCGCCGATGGCGCCCTTGGCGGCGCCCGCGCCCTGGTCGGCCGCCTGCTTGGCGGCGCCCTCGCCCCGGCCGGCCATGTCCTTGGCCTGACCCGGCATGGGAAGCTCAGCAGGGGTGCCAGGCACTGCAGAGGTCTGGTATGCACATATGGGGCATGACGTGTGATCTGGCGCACATCCTCTGAACCTCGTGCCCACTCGCCCAGCCAGGCCAGCCCCCGCGAGGCTCCACGGCTGTTAGACTTACCCCCAACACGCCACTCAGCATGCAGGGCAGAACCACGCGACTCCGCAGCTCGCACGCCGCAGCAACAGGCAGACACGCTTCGACACGTGCGCGCCGTACCTGCCAATGGCCACGCCCCCACTCCCTCGCTGCATGCTGACACTGCAGTGACAGGCAGAACTGCGCGAGGCGCGCCTGCCCGGCCGCGCCCCGCGCGGCGCCCTGCGCCTGCCCGGCCGCGCCCCCGGCCTGCCCCGGCCGCAGGTCCAGGTTGCCGATGGCGGTGCGCTTCGGCTGCGGCGCGCTGGCGGGCGTGGCCTCCTGCAGCTCGGGCGTCTTCGCCGCCTGCGCAGCGCCGCCGGCCCGCTCGTGCTCCGGCGCAGCTTGCATCAAAGCTTACCGAGCTGGCTACACTCTGCAAGGTGCGCGCACGCTCCTAGCCCCGCCGCTGCTTGTCTGACTCTCACACAATCGAATGCAAGCTGTCCCGCTCCTGCCGCACCCTGTCATGGTGGAGAGGCGTTTGGTAGGCATGGCAGCGTTTGACAGGGTTACACAGAAAGGTGCGCCCTGTCGCGGCGCCGCGCGCGCGCCTGGAACACCTCGGCGATCGCGCGCATGCCCTCCGCACGGCGCTTGAGCGCGGCCGAGGGCACGCCCTTCTCGGCCAGCACGCGGTCGCCCACAGCCTCCAGCGTGTCCTCCACATCCTTCTCCACCAGGTGCCACGTCTGCGTGATGGCCCAGCCGACGCGCTGCTCAAAGTACCTGCGCGCGCGTGGCGCGCGCGCGTCAGGCCACAAGCCCCGGCGCATCAGGCCTCAGGCCCTGAGGTCTGACGCCTGACGGCCTGACCCATGAACGGCGCATCAGGCCTCAGGCCCTGTGGTCTGACGCCTGACGGCCTGACCCGGCAGGCCTCACGGGTCAGGCCGTCAGGCGTCAGACCTCAGGGCCTGGCGCGCAGCGCGACTGCGCCGCCACACAGACCACACAGACGTCCAGCAAGAGCTCTGTGTGAGGTTTGTCACCCCACAAGAGGGCGCGTGGGCGCACTCGATGGCCTCGCTGACGGTCATGCCGCCCTTGCCGGAGCCGGAGTGCTCCAGGTCGTACTTGATCAGCAGCAGCGACACCTTGCTGCTGAGCGCGGAGGCCTGGCGCGCGCCGCGCCGGCCAGCCACTCAGCGCCAGTGCATGCCTGGCAGAGAGCTGCACACATGGGCTGCTACACTGGCGGCCTGCATTGCCGTCGAAGCAGCATAACAAACAGGGGCATGCAAGGTCCTTCCCTACATATGTTATTCTACAGGCTTGCGCCCGCAAAATACACGGTCTGTCTCGGCTCGCAAAGGCGCCTGAGCAACAAGGCGTAAGTCCCGCTGGCTCCATGCGCATGAGGTCACGCACGGAGGTGCCAATCTCGTGGACGGTGCGCTTGAACCACTCCCGGATGCCGCCGCCCTGGTACTTGCTGGCGGCCCGCTCGTACTCGTACCTGTACCAATCACAGGCGTCCTGAGTCACTGCCCGCATGGATGGCGCAGACGCTGTGAGAGGACACCGTCCATCAGACCCATGCCGATCGCGTGTATGTGTGTCTTGCACATGCACTGCATGCACGGCCCTCCACCAGGCGGCAAGGCGCGATGCCGCACACGCGCGCGGCCGCCCTGGCGGGAGCTCCATCACGCACCCGATCAGGTGCAGCATGGGTGCGCCGAAAGGCAGCTGGGACAGCCGGTCGGCGTCCTTCTGCGCGGCCTCGCGCACGGCCGACACGTCCCCGTCCTCTGCGGTCTTCAGCCGGTCCCGCAGCATGCTGGACAGCCGGCTGTAGCGTTCCTGCAGGCAGCGGCTCGGTCAGCACGCAACACAGCAGGCTTGGGCACATGCAATGCTGCTGCACCTCAGCCTTGGCTCTTGGCTTCGCTAGCACACAGAAAACCGCTGCAGCTCCGCGCTCACGCTGCGCAAGGCAAGAGCTGACACAGGCACAGACCACCACGGCCCCGGTCGTGCGAGCGCAGCGCGCACCTCGAACAGCGTCTTCACGGCCTCCTTGTCCGCCTTCTCCTTGGGCAGCCCGCCAGCGTTCGCCAGGATCTTGGTGCCGGTGTACACCGTCTCCGCCTGCGCCAAGTACTCGTCGAACCTGCGCCCCAGGCGGACCGAGGTCAGGCACACGCGCACCTGCTGGCGCACGAGACGTATAGGGTCTCCCTGCGGCAAATGCACACTCTGCCCTCACACTTCAAGTCACCACTGCACACCCTGACTCACGTACCTTTAATCCACCTCATAGTGTGCTTCACGTCAACACCGAAGTACCCTTGTCACATTGCATTTTGAAAGCAACCTTGCACGGTTGCTCGTCGCAAGGCGCGGCTGAATCAGCAGTCCCACTACGGAGGGCACGTGACGTGGTTGGCACGGCAGCAGCATTGGGAACGCACAGCTTGCCACCGGTGATGGCCTCGCTGAGCAGGCCGGCCACGTTGGCCAGGCTGAGACCATTGTTCTCGCCGCCAGAGCCGGAGCCGCCGCTGCCGCCGCCGCTGCCGCCCGCCGCGCCCTGCTCCCACTGCTTCACCTCGCCCGAGCCGCGTTCCACGTGCTCAAAGCTCTCGTCGTCGCCGCCGCCGCGCTTGGCCGCCGGCGCGGGCGCCGCGCCGCGCCGGTCGTACGTGCGGCGTTTGTCCTCGTCGCGCAGCGTGTCGTACGCCTCGTCCAGCTTCGCGGTGTCTGTGCCCGGCGCCTTCATCGCCTGCGCCCGGGCGTCCCGCTGTGAAGACCTGCTGTGGAAAGCGGTTGCTAAAAGCGGCACGCACAGCCGCCTTGTTCGCTTTTCGGCCAGGTGGCCACCCAGGTAGCATTGGTTGCAGCAGTGCAACCAAGTGGTTGCAGCAGTGCTGCACACGCTGTGCTCCGCAAGTCGGGACCAGGCGAAACCTGGCAAGTGCAGAGTTGCACGTGTGCGCTGTTTAGCAAGGGTCCACAGTGCCTGCCAGGCACCTTGCGCCGACTGCTGTACGCGTGCCCACCTCTGACACACTCGAGAGTGCAATGCAGGCAAGAGGCCAGCTGCTTGAGGCGCACAACGACACTTCGCAACAGCTCCAGGTCAGCGCGCCGTCCTGCAGAAGCTGAACTAGACCTATTGCAGCAGTGCTGGCAAGGTCGCATCGCAGTCACAGAGTTGACCTGCACCTAACGGAGGAGCTTGTGGTGTGCAAGGCTGGGACGGCGCGCGCGCATTTGTGTCTGATGCGCAGGGCGGCTCAGGGTGACAAGCGCACCTCTGCCAGCTTGTTGTTATACGCAGTCAGAATCTGGTACGGCTGCGCATCCCGTGAGACGCCCAGCACGCCGTAGTGGTCCATGTCTGTTGCACTCTCGGTTGGCTTCGCCTGCTGTCCTTGGAATACCCCCAGCAGGTTGACACCAGTTAACATCTGTCCCCTATAAGCTCCAGCTGTTGCTGCCTTTGGCGAGGCAGGTACAATCTTTCACGTTGCGCTCCAGTGCTCCTTCTACAGCAAATAACCTTTGCAGGGCTGCCCGTGCATGGTTTCATGAAGCCATGCTTGGGCATGCTGGACATGCTCTTTTTCCGATAGGAAAAGATGGTTCTGTTGACTGCCGGCCGTGTTCAGCTCTGTAGCCTCCCGTACACTTTGTGAAAATCATACCAGGCCACCTTGCAGGACTCCAACTCACAGCCGCACACTTGAGCTCCACAGGCAGTCCGCGCTCGAAAACGATCAAGCTGGTACAATAGCGGACAGGCTTTACATCTCAGTGAGCTCTCAATGAGATGATCTCACACTGACTTGCTGAAGCGGGGCATATTGTCTGCACAGCTACTATAGCTCACCGCAACTATAACCTTAACTGCACGAACCACTCTTGGTCAGTTCACTCTGCACAGCTCGTTCACACACGCACACAACACTCTCACTTGGCAAACAAGTGCACCAAGGGCCGCAGGCCTGCGGCGGCGTAGCTGAAAGCGTACACACGGTACAGCATCGCGGCCGCCCACACGAACACGACTATTGAAACAGACATTAGCGCCACGTCCCGCACGTCTCCCTACGCGCATAAGCGCTTGGTCTTTGCAACTCGGCCCGCACGCACGCACACGCAGCTACTTGGTTCTGTCAAGTAGCAGTTTGGGTGCAAGGTACTCAGGGCAGCAACAGATCCATCCTGCCACGAGCACGCACCCGCTCACGCGGCATGATGAAAGCCATCAGTCTATCCAACTGCCTATCCACCTGCTTCGCAGCGCTGCCCTTGCCTCGTTGCCTTTCCCTACCATCCTGCACGCACACTCCATACTTGAAACTTGGGCACAAAACTTGTCAGGTCTCTCGTCAAGCAACTCTGCAGGCCGCACGAGCATGCCCTACCACCAGGTCCGCTGCACCTGTGGCTTCTTGCTGCCGCCCTCAGTGCGTGCCCAGCATGGGCAGCAGGGCGCGCGTCGCACGTGCGCTGAAGCACGCCCCCGCCAGGCGCAGCGGCGGAGCGCAAGCTGCCCCACGCTTTGAACGCTGCTCGCGAGCTGCGTTGTGCCCGTGTGGCTGAACGTATGACTAGGACATACCAGCAACATATCTGTCCTGTCTCCACCTGGTAACTGGCACGTGGTACAAGCTGCACAGCTTCAGACCAGCGGATACAGCCTTACCAAGCAGTCCAATATTTACATATCTATTGCTCAAGAACTGCGCCCTCTCATAAGCATAGGTACACACGTATACTATCAAGCCTTGGATTGCGCACAACGCGACGCCCACCCTTTCGTCTGGTAGCGAGCTCGACTTGCCTGTTTGGGCCTTCTAACCCTATCACAAACCCCTGTTCTTGGGAGAAGAAGAAGGAGCCTCTGGCTCCTTCCTCGAGGAAATGCAATCCATTGCATCTTTTTTTGTGTCTTGCCTCAGGCAAGAGCGTGTGTTATGGCTGGCTCACTTGTGGATGGCGCTGCTGCAAACCGCTCGGTGGTGGTCGCAAAGCAGCCAGCAGCCAGGCATGTTTCCTGAGCAAGTACTCACCACCAGTATGCCAGTCGTATGTACTAACCTGGCTATGCACGCACAGGTCCCGCACACATATTGGCAAGCCGTCAGCCAGCAGCCGGCTGAGCCAATACTTAGCACTTCCACCAAGCACAGGCGTCTCCGGCACGCGTGCGCCTAGCCAGGGACCTTGGCCATACCTGCCGTCATTCACATGCACACTCCTTTTCCTATATACCGCTGAAGATGTCTGTGAGAAAGTACAATGCCGTTGAATAAGTGCCTTGCTTTGGCTGTTGCCATCACTGTCAGCACAAGGTTGCGTTTGGCACTGACTGTTAGCTCCACTGCTGTGTGCCCAGGCCAGGGCCGTGGCTGCGCTCGGTGCAGCGCAAGCGCAGCACAGGCATGCCAGGAGGTGTGCTGCCCTGTGGCCCCTGACAAGAGAGAGTCACTGCGGGCTCTGCCAGTTTGAATTTATGCAGGCGATGCCCTGCTGCAGTCTAGAGCATTGTGGAGTCACTGCACGCGTGCTCACAGGGGCCTGAGCTGCACCGGCTTGGGCGCCATGGAGAGCGCGCAGAGCACGTGAACGTACGTGGTGTGGCTGAAGCGCTCTGAAGTTCACGTGGACTCTGATGCCGCTGCTGCGCAGGCAGCGGGCACGCGGCCGGGCACCGCGGAGGCCGTGCTGGCGCAGGCGGCCGAGGTGGTGCAGCTGTACCGCTCGCCGGGCCTGGCAGCCTCCGCCGCCGCGTCGCTGCTGCGCAAGGTGCGCTGCTGCTGCTGGGCGCGCGGTCGGGGGCTGTCGCACAGCGGGCGGGCGGCCTCGCTCGTTCACTGCTGGGCGCGCGTGTCCGTGTCGCGGCTGGGCTCTGAGGCGAGATGCGGGAGGCAGGTGTGCGTGCTGTGGTCGCCATGTCATTCCGGAGGGCGGAGCTGACGCTGGTGGCGGACGCGCGCACAGGCCCAGGCCAAGGTATCCAGCGACATTGACGACGTGGACTCTGAACTGGTGCGCAGCACATGCAGCATGCAGACGTGCACACGCGGTGTCATTAACCAGCATGCAGAGTGGCACAACGCACACCAGCATGCTACCAATTGGAGGTGGGGCAGCACCCACTTGTCTGTGGTTTGCCTGCGCGCACTGAATGCTGGCGGCGCTGTGCAGTGCTTCAACGTGGCGCTGTCAATGCCGCTCGCTGCGGACGATGCAGCGACGCTTGCCTGGTGAGCGCGTTGCGGGCCCTTCCTCGTCAGCTGCACCCTCAGGACTCTGCCAAACCATAGCCCATCCTGTCATTAGGGCACGCTGTGCTCCCGCATATAGTGCTCATGCTGTGGCTACATGCACCTGCAAGACACAGCGTGTCTGCAGGTGCCACGCAACTGGGCCTGCTCTATTCCCGTTGAGACGCCTGCATCACCTCAGCGAGCGGTGGTGCGCAGCAGCGGCTGCACCTCGACTGACAGCGGCATGGAGGCCGCACCGCGCAGGCTGCTCCGCGAGACGTTCGAGCCGGAGCGCCTGACCGCCGCCAGCCGGTTTGAGGGCGCCGCGGACGGCGAGACCGTGGTCGAGGTGTGCGCCCGACAGGCGCCGATGCACGGGTGCCAAGAACGCGGCGCGTGCTCCTTGCGCGCCCTTGCATGCCCCGATCACATGCGGGGCTCCTCGTGGCCGCGCAATGCCCTGTGTCCATGCATCTCCGCCTCCGCCTGCGCATAAGCCGCCCACTAACTGCACTACGCACAGTGACAGAAGGCGGCTTGAGCCTGGCCCTGCAGGTGGGCCCGCGGCTGAGCTTCCAGTCGGCGTGGTCGACCAACGCGGTGTCCATCTGCGCGTCGTGCGGCCTGGCCGCCGTCACGCGCCTGGAGCAGTCGCGCCGCTTCCGCCTGCGCGCCGGGCGGCCGCTGTCTGCGTCGGAGGTGGCCCTGTTTGCCGCGCTGGTGCGTGCTGGGGCGGGTCGCTGACCCGCGTCCGCTGACCTGCTGACAGGCTCAGCGAGACACGTGCGGGGGGAGGGTCGCCGCCTCCGTGTGCGCCATTTGCAGTGTTCTGGCGTCGCAAATGGCGCACTGTCATGGGCACTCCAGGGGTATGCATGCAAGGCTGAGGAAGCAACCAGTGCGGATGGACCTTGCCTAGCGCGTTGGGGGTTTGCAGGCTGTGCCTGCGCATCCAGGGGAAGGCAACATGCTAGGTGAGGGGGGCGCCAGAGACCGGCCGCGCTGCAGCCTGCGCCGCCGCAGGGAGGCTTTGTGCTAGCCAAGAGTGTGGTGCAGCATCACAGTGCCCTGTGGTGCTGCAAGCCCAAGTACACTGTATGCTGTGGCGCTCCCAGCGTGCGCGCATGTGCCGGGTGCGCCTGCTGGTCAGTTGAGACGGGGGGCTGCAGGTGCACGACCGCATGACAGAGGAGGTATATGGCCAGTCGCTGCGCTCGTTCCGCAGCACCGCGCAGCCGGCGCCGGTGTTCACGGTGCCCGTGCTGGCGCGCGGGCGCGCCGCGCTGGAGGAGATCAACGCCGAGCTGGGGCTGGCGTTCGACGAGCAGGCGCGCAGTCGCGAGCCCCGCGTTCAGCTCTTAATACCTTGCACCGCATTGGCATAAGAGAGGGCGCCTGTTAATGGAGCGCCCAGGTCCTGTTACATGGTGCTGCTCTTAGAGGTGGTGGCGGCGTGCAGTCGCCTGGCACGGGCGCCGCCCCATGTGCCCACAAGGCATGCATTAGGGTATGGTCACAACCAGGGGTCACTGCAAGGTGCTCCGGACTCAGCAATCAAGGCATGGGGCTCTGCTTGACACAGAGGGTAGCACTGTGGGGGAGGCGCCAAGGGTGCGGCCGGCGCGGCTGTGCAGGACCTGGTCTACTACACGCGCATGTTTGCGGAGGACATGCAGCGCGACCCGACCAACGTGGAGCTGTTCGACGTCGCGCAGAGCAACAGCGAGCACAGGCGCGGCAGCGGGGGCGCGCGGCAGGCCGTGAGAGCGTGGCAATTGCACCCCTCCTTGCATTCTCCGGTGCCGGTCCTGAGGAGCGCGCGGTGAGGCCAAGAAAGGCGTCACAGGCGGGCCGCGTCGCACGAATCTCACCGCACCTGCGTGTGCGCGCAGCGCATGTTCCAGAGAGTCAGGGGGCAGTTGCAGTGGGTGCTTGACAACATGCACAGGCAGTGGGATGGCCCGCGCACGACAGACGGCAGGGCGTCGCAAGCAAGGGAGCGCGCACTCGGCACAGGCACGCTCCCGGCAGAGCCACGCACGCCGTGACGCGCCGCCGCGGGGGCGCGCGCAGCCGCCACTGGTTCTTCGGCGCGCGGCTGGTGCTGGACGGCGCGGCCGCGCCGGACACGCTGATGCAGATGGTCAAGGCCACGCTGCGCGCCAACCCCAACAACTCGGTCATTGGGTTCAAGGACAACTCGTCGGCCATCCGCGGCGGCCCGGTGGACCCGCTGCTGCCGGCGCGCCCGGGCGCGCCGTGCGCGGTCGCGCCCGCGGCCCGCGACTACGACCTACTGCTGACCGCCGAGACGCACAACTTCCCGTGCGCGGTCGCGCCGTACCCGGGTGCGCGCCGCGCGCGGCCGGGGGCGCGGGGCGGGACCCGCCCCGTGGGCGCTGTCCGCGGTGGCCTGTCAGTTTGTGCTGCAACCGTGTGCCTGGCTCCGTAGCCAATCTCCTCAATGGGCTGGTAGCCCCCAACACTACTCATGATGCTTTTGTCCCTCGCGCCCTTGCGTCATGCTAGTTGCACTTATAAGTAGTGGCACATGCTTGCAGGCATAGCGCAGCACATGGCTGCGACAGCAGCGGGAAGGGTCAGGCTGAGAGCCCGCTTGCCTCGCTAACAAGCCTATTGTCAGGCCACAAACATTTAGTGCTCTGACGCCGTGCGGGCGGGCACATGCGCAACACAATCCGTGGCTGCAGTGGCCTAAGGCATTTTACAGACTGGGCGCATGGGGGTGCTGGCGGGCGCATGGCCAATATGCATGCTGTCACCACTGAGCTGGCGCGCAAAACAGGGTGCCCAAGCGCCGCATCAGTGACAGGGCGCCCTCGCAAGGCGCGCAGGGGCGGAGACGGGCGCCGGAGGGCGCATGCGCGACACACACGCGACCGGCATCGGCTCGCTCATGGGCGCGGGCCTGGCGGGGTACTGCGTGGGGAACCTGCGCCTGGAGGGCGCGGTCGCGCCGTGGGAGGACCCCGCGTTCGCCTACCCGGACTCCCTCGCCTCGCCGCTGCAGGCGCGCGCGCCGTGGCCCTCGCCACAGCGCCCGGGGAGCTTTTGCCTGCGCCTGCCTCTGGTCGATTCTCTGGTCGATTTGCGCTGCCGGGGAGGCGCCCCATCCGCGTGTCCTGCAGACTGACCGTGGGGGGTTGGGGGGGGGGGGGGGGGGGGGGGGGGGTGAACTCA
>JAABUJ010003380.1_pt1 | contig 17982 bp, 9 predicted proteins | sample 5559131 | NCBI WGS metagenome assembly JAABUJ01 (sample SAMN10711875, study PRJNA513366) | rock metagenome | isolation source: Antarctica rocks | place: Antarctica: Victoria Land, Mt New Zealand nord | collected 2016-01-07 | reverse complement strand
TCTGTATAGAGTCAGATTAAGTTGCAAAGTAAAGTTTAATGAATTAAATTAAGTCTTAAAATCTGAGCTTAACCTGACTTAATGGTCAGCCTAATAAATCTTTATTTATATTAAAGCTAAACTTCTTTTAATTGAAATTTATATATAAATTAAATTTTATTAAGAAGCTTCACAATTTTTTATATTCTTTGCTGAACACATTTAATATCAATATCTTCAATATGTTACTCATCTCTTATAGATCTTTAAGATTCTAAAAATTAATTATATTAATAAAGACTGCTTTCTGTGTGCTGAAGATTATATCTTATATTGTAAGAATGTTCAATATGTTACATTTTGATTGAAGATTTCTTTGATATAGAATTTAAAGATTAAAGCTTATAATATAAAAGAAGTTTTTAGTATGTTAAAGTTAATCAATAAATAGCTGATGCTAGATAATGATTATCATTGAACATAGTTGTTTTCATAGAAAAAACAATCTTACTATATAAAAAGAAAATTAATTCTTAAAGAATTAACTTAATATCTTTAGTGTTAACTTGATGATCAGAGCATTAAGTTAACAATTAAAAAGTTAACTTAATATTTATTTAGTTATCTTATGTCTGAGACTACATGCTCTGCATATAGGTCTCATACCTTTCAGAGTATGATCATAACACTTTTATACTTAACTTTGACTACAGAAAACTGTCTACTTCTATATATTTATTTTAATGTAAATATATATTGTTTTTAATGTTAATATAATCATTACTTTATTCTTTAAACTCATTCACATTCTTTATATGCAGATCAGCATGCAGCATTTATATATGATGTGTATTAAATGCTTTATCAGTGTTTTGAATGTAAATTTAAGAAAGAAAGTATCAGTTAACATAGTAGTTAATGTAAAAATAGAATTTATTTATAATTTTATGCAAAATCTGTCAATTAAGAAAGACTGTACTCTCTGAAGAAATAGATAGCTTTGATAAAGTTGATATTGTGATGTAATGTTGATGATAGTGAGATGAAAGTGTATGAATAATGATGAGATTGAAATGCATTAAATGATGAATGTAAGCATTAAATGCTTAATAGAGAACTTTTGCAAAGTGTAAATAATTATTTACACTTCTAGAATAGATTTAGTGAATCAGATTTTTATAAATCTGACTTTAAACAGAGTTCTGAAGTGTTAGCAGTTTTTACATTATAAAAATCATTAACACTTCATTTACACTATGAAACTAGTCTAGTTAGATCTAGCTTAATAGATTATTATAACTTCATGCTGTGATGAAGACTTAAGAATTAAACATTAAATTTATATATTAATACTATATCTTTTATACTCTATCATTATATAGATTATTCAATTAATTATATAAATTAATTAAACTTCATAACTTCTGTTTTTAAGTCTAATTAACTATTAAATCTATTATCTGCAGTTATACTGTCTTCTTTATTTATCTTTAACATCTTAATATTCATTAATTCTGTTCTAACTGCAGTCTTTATCACTCTTATTTACTTCATTATCTTTCTCATTACTCTCATCATCACTTCTATTCATCTCATTACTTTCATCATCATTCTCATTCATTCTATCATCTCTTTCATCACTCTCATTACTCTCACTGTCATCATTATCTCACATGCAGATTCTACAATCATACATAATTTTCAATTAATGAAGAAAAAAAACACTATTCTGCTACAGATCTGTCTGTAAAAGTAATTAACATATAGTGTTTTTAAAAAGAAAATGAAGTTCTAATAAAAGATTAATGTAAAGTTTGTCTGTAAAGTAAAGTGACTTTATAACTCTTTAAAGTGTCATGTAAAATCATTAATAAAGAAAAGAAAGCAGTATTTAGTTAATTTTATTATTGATGATGAGAACTTAAAAATTAATTTTATTAAAATTCTTAATGCATAAATTGAGATGATGAAAGAAGATAAAGCAAAAAAGTAAGTAAAGAAAAAGACTGTAGAAGAATTAATAGAATAAGAATGTTAAGATAAGAATGTAAGAGATGATTTAATGCTTTAAATAAATAAAAAAGAAAAGAAAAAATGACAATTAAAGTTTTTAAATGACTCTGACACAGAAGACAGTAATGTACTTCAGCAGCTCATATTGAACTGCAGTAATGACAGTGAAGATTTATTAAATATTTAAGATAAAATTTTTTGCACACTGAATTCTCTACAGTTTAAGCTCTTATCATCATGTTTAAAAGTTATATTTAGCAAGAGAATTTGTGTCAGAACATAAAGATGTGTGTTATAGAGATAAGAGTAAGAGTTTTAAAAATAAAATTAAGATTATTAAAGATTCAGATTAGAATTAATGAGATTAAGTAAGAATGAGTGACAAAAAGAAAGATTTTTACTTAAATTGATTAACTGAAAACTTAACTAAATATACAGAAAATTAAATATTAATTATGTTGAGTAAGTTAAAGAAGAATCTTATCTAAATAGCTGATAGATATGTCTTTAAAGTTAAAGACTTTAAAAAAAATTGACTTTTAGATGCATTGTTTTCTTCTAGATATGTAAAACAGTTAATAAGTAAAATAGATATTATATAAAAAGCAATAACAGACTGTTGCTGAAATTAAAGCTAAATATTAAAGACATTAAATAATTAAAGATTCTGAGTTTATTTAAATGTCTGCTTCACAATAATTTAAATACTTAAAAAAGTCTTATTAAATGTTTATTGCTACTCATTGAGAATTTAATTATCTTAATAAAATTTTATGATACTTTAAAGTTGCTGATAAGTCTAATCACTATACAGATAAAGTTGTAAATGACTGTTGCAGACTTAATAAAAATCTTCTTGTATCTAAGACTTTTTTATAATTTAATGATTATTTATCTTATTCTTGTAAGACTTAGCAATCAATTCAATAAGACTGTTCAGATACACAATATTTTAATATTTAAAGCTGTAATGCTTTTTATATCTTAAATAAAAGAATCACTGATTCTTTATTAATTAATAAGTAACTCAAAACATTTCATTAATAAAGTCTTAAATTGTTTCTTTATTCATTCATTCTTTAACTCTCTTGATTACACAGATATACTGTTAAAATCATTAATATTAAAGATTTAAATGTCATTAAAGCATTTACTGATATCAAAGATACAGATGCTCAATGATATTGTTATAAATAGTTAATAAATAAAATTCTGAGCATTTAAAAAGATTAAAAAGCTGAAAAAGTTGTTGTAAAAATAACTGTTAAATTGAAATAAAATATAAAGTCAGTTTAAAGAAAAACTGATATTGTATTTATTATAAAATGATGTTAAACTTCAGAAACAAAAAAAGCTGTTAAATATTTAACACTGTAAATCTATACATTATTATTAAATAATTGTACTGTAAATATTTGAATACTTTACTGTATATAATGATGCTGTGTTTTGTCATTTATATTGTCAAGTTGAAATTCAAAGAAATTATACTTTATTAAAGCTATATATTGATGCTGAGACTGATTATTGAAGGTCTTAAAATGCATTATAATAAGCTTAATAAGTAGAGTGACAAGCAATGAATTATTTATGTTGTGATGACAGCAAGATAAAGTGATATACTAAGATAAAGAATTTAAGTGATAAAATTACATATTAGATATTTATGAATTTTTATATTGTCTCATTAAATTTAGTGACTGAAAGAATTAATATTCTAGCTGAAAGTGCAAATTCACTTAAAGTATAAATAATTATTTACACTTTGCAAAAGTTCTCTAATGTGTCATGATATCACTATGTACTCATATTGAACCATAGCTGAACTTCTTACACAATGATTAATAAGTAAAGTACTATATAGACAGTCTTTACATACAAATCTTTTAAGTTTCTTAGTTGTTAATCTTCATCAATACAAAACTTTAACATCAGAACTTTATCAAATAGCTATCATACTGTAGTGTCTCACATTGTCACATATCTTACTCATCAATCTCTTATAGATAAGAAACTCATAAATTTACAATTTTAACAACTCTATCTTTTTAAAGAATGACAATTCATTATATTATAATATGCAGACTAAAAGTCAGCAAAATGAAGCAGAGTCATTCTCTAATTATATTGAGACTTAAATGACTTTTGAAGAATAAGAATCTGTAGAGATTCAGGCTGCTATTTAAACTGCAGAGAAGAAGAATTGATGTTTAGATAAATAGATTTGTCTGACTGAAATTAGACAAATTAATAATGAGAAAAGATGATGATTTATGAAAATTAATTGCAGATTATAAGCATTTAACATGCATAATGAGATTGACAAATTTCTGAGAGATAAAGATTTTTAAGTCTCATCTAAGAAAAAACTGCATATAGAATCTTCTTATGCTCTTATTAAATCTTTAAGTTCAACAAAGTGACATGCATTCAAAGTTATGTATGCACTTTCAGCAAAACAAACACAATAACTAAAAAACTTGCTTACATACAATGAAAAGTTTATCTGTGAACATACTGAATTTATACACAACATTATAATAATATTTCACTTAATCTCTGAAAACTTCTTTAATAATCACAATAAAATTCTCTTTGTCATGCAGTTCTTAGCAGAAAAATCTTAAGATGCATGATTTTGTCACATTAATGAGAGCAAACTTCTAAATAATAAGTTATAAATATTCTTTTTAAAGTTTCTGCTCAATCTCATTAAGAACTCAGTAAACTGTGAACTTAATACAGTACAGAAATACTTAAAAGTTATGTAGAAATTTACTTAATCAGTTTAAGTTTTTGTGACATATCTTAATATGCTGAAAGATCAGCTCTTAAGTTATACAGAGAAATAGAAAATAAATTATTTCTTTATAAAACTTTAATTAAAGATTTAAGCAACTTTAATTAACTATTAAGATTTCTTAAAGACAAAAAAAAGTCTAATAGTTCTGACTGCTAGACTAGAGATTAATCAGTAATTTATAGATAATTATACAGTTTAGAGTTACATTATTAAGAAAATCTATAAGCACTGCTTACACTCTTTCACTTAGACAACAAAGTCACAGCAGAACAATTGTCTCAATTCTGAGATTATGAAATTAAGTCATCATAATAATGCAGACAAACTCTGTTTTGAGACTGATGTTAAAAAGAATAACTGCTATAACTATGAAAGACTGAGTCATTTTGCAAAGAACTGCAGAAGTTCTCTGAAAAATCTTAATTACATTAAGATTAATGCAGTTAAGACAAAAAAAGACAGAGCTTTGTTGACTGTGCTTTAGCAACAAAAATTAGATTAGAAATCATAAAAAAATTTAGCATTATAAAGAAGAGTTAAGTCTAAATTAAATTTGACTGAATCTCTGTCAGTGTACTGTTAAATACTGCAGCAGAGATCAATGTGATGTCTTAGTAATATGTTGTTGCTCATTAATTAACACAAGTTGATGCAGAACTTTCAAGATCAGAGCTTCTAAAAAAACAACATCTTTACTGCTATAATACATATTTAATGAAGCATAAACTCATTAACAGTTAAAAACAAGAGCAAACTGAAGAGCAATTATTCTATATCTTAAATAAGAATGAATCTGAACTCATCTTTGATCTCTTAGATCTGAAATGACAATGCATTCATATTAATTATAACTTATATATATAACATTATAAAATAAAACAAATGTCTCTGACTATTGATGAGTCTGAAGTGTTTATCAACAACATTTAAAATCAACTTACTGTTTATGCATTGTTGATGATGTCTGAGTCAGAATCATTGACAACTGTTATACATGTTGTTAGTAAAATGTTGATGCTATCTCAGCAATACAACAAATATGTGAATGTGTTCTCTGAAGAGAATGTTAATAAGTTATTATCTCACTAAGATCATGATCATGTCATAGAGATAAAGAAACATAAATTATTTTATAATTCACTTTATAATCTGTTAAAAACAGAGTTACAAGTGCTTAAAGAATATTTAAATAACATCTTAATAAAGAAATAAATACAACATTCTGTTAACTCTGCAGAAGTATCAGTTCTGTTTGTCTTAAAAAATGAAGAAGACTTACATTTATATGTTGATTATAAAGATCTTAATAAGATTACTGTCAAGAATCATCATTCTCTGTTGCTGATTAGTGAGACACTTGATCATTTAAGTGAAGTTAAGATGTTCATTAAACTAAATCTTAAGAATGCTTATCACTGCATTAAGATTAAGAAAGACAATGAGTGAAAAACTGCATTTTATATATATTACAGTCATTTTAAATACATAATTATATCATTTAAACTAATTAATGTTCTGACAACTTTTCAAGTCTATATCAATCAGACATTGACTGAGCTAGTTAATGTCTTTTATATAGTATATTTAAATAATATTTTGATCTATTTCAGTTTTCTAGAAGAACATCAAAGTCATGTAAAACAAATTCTGAAGTGACTTCAACAATTTAAATTGTATGCAAATTTAAAGAAGTGCACTTTTTATATTACATAAATGAAATTTCTTAAGTTCATTATCTTTACTACTGATGTTTTGATGAATCAATGATGAGTTAAAATCATAAAGAAATGACTGATATCTAGAAGCTATCATGAGATACAAATATTTCTAAAGTTTGCAAACTTTTATCATCACTTTATATAGAGCTATTCTTAGATCACTGTTTCTTTAACTGATCTGTTAAAAGACAGTAAGAATGATAAGAAGATAGATGTCTTTAAGTAATTATAAATGACAGCATAAGCATTTTACAAGCTTCACAATATCTTTACATAAATGTCTATTCTAATGCACTTTAACTCAGAGCTAAGAGCTCAAGTTAAAATTAATGTCTCAATAGTTAAGTTAATAAATATTTACTTACAGTTTTAAATGAATGCTCAATGACACTTTATTATCTTCTGATTAAGAAAGTTAAATCTGACTAAAATGCACTATGAAATTTATGATTAAGAATTGTTGACAATCATGAAGACATTTAAACACTGACAATACTATCTTAAGAATAATCATTATCTCATTGAGATATTTATGAATCATAATAATCTACAAGAATTTATAAATGTGAAATCATTAAATAAAAGACAAGCACACTGAGTTATGAGGCTAGCTGCTTATGATTTCATAATTATACATTAATCAGAAAAGATAAACTCTGCTAATGTGTTGTTGAGATGCTCTGACTACAAAGTCAAGAAGAATATAAATAGATTGCTGTTAACATTGCAATAAAAGCTGATCATACTATCTTAAAAGTTAAAATCAAGCATTACTGCTTTAGTTAATCAGATTAATGCTTAAAGCTTAAATTTGCAAATTATACTGATCATTTTATTAAAAGAACATTAATTAAGCATTTAGACTGAAGATCATAACTGTTAAGAATAAGTTAACAGAAGATTTAGAGAGTCTTTATTCAGAAATGAATTAGAGAACAATGACTATATATTTAGTTTATCTATATGCAATGTAGCAGAAGAGCTGCTTAACTTTATTGCTAAAATTATTGATTGCAAACAGTTTATTTTATATGTGTTGATTCAGAAAGTGACTGATGACAAAACAGTATATAATAAAAGATAATTACTCTTTCTTGAACTTGTTCATCTCTTGTAGAACACTGATGTTTTAACAGTAAAGATGCAATAAGACTTGAAATCATAGAGTAACTGCAGTTATTAAGACATCAGTGACAGTCTGTAAATGTTTAATTTTATTGAATTACTTCATTACAAAAACAAGATATACATATTATCTGACAAAGTTATTAAGAATGAGCTCATAAAGCTGCATCATGATGATGTTTTAATAAAACATTATGAAGTAGACAGAACAATCAATCTGTTGTTCAGAAAGTATTACTAAATTAATATGATAAATGATATTTAAAAATATGTCACTTCATATACTGTATGTTTAAGAGTTCAAGTATTAAGATATTACTTATATAATGAATTACAGTTGTTGTCACTATCTACTTAATTATAAGAGAAAATAACAATGAACATGATCACTGACTTGCTGTTTAGCAAATGAGAAGCTAATGTTTATGATTTCATACTGATAATTGTGAATTATCTTACAAAGATGATTCAATATATTTCTGTCACTAAAAAACTCACTGTGATTAAGTTAGCTGACATATATATTGAACAGATCATATGTTATTATGAAAAATTCAGAGATATTGTCTCAGATTAAGAATCAATCTTCATCAGTGCATATTGATTTGAATTTTGTTATCAACTTTAAATGAAACAAAGATTAAGCATTATCTTTTATTTACAAATTGATAAGCAAATCAAAAGACAGAATTAAACTCTAGAACATTATCTGCATTGTTATTGTTGTGAAAAACAAGATAACTGAGTATTCTTTTTGTTAATGACAGAGTTTGTATATGCAAATAAAAAATATACAACAATTAGTTAAACACTGTTTGAGACATTAATGAGTTATTACTTAAGAATTACTCAACATATTAAGAACAACATTTATGAAAAAGAGATGTCAGCAGTGAAAGACTGAGCACAGTAAATGAAGAAAATCTGTATTACAATGATAAAGAGATAATAAGTTGCTGTGAAAGTATAAGTTAAGTATTTTGACAAAAATTATGTTTAAAAAAGCTACAATGTTAATGATCTGATGCTATTGTTCATTAAGAACTTAAAGCAACACAGATTAAGCAAGAAACTGTTGCATAAATTCATTAAGTCTTTTTAAATTGTCAATCTTATTAATAAATAAGTATACTGACTGATTCTGTCTGCTCACTACAGAATTCATAATGTATTTTATGTTTTGTATTTAAAGTTTCATAAATGCCATTTAAACAATAATTCTTTGTCAGAACTGTTCTTCTCAGATCTTATAAATAATGAGAAAAAATACAAGATTGAAGATATTTTGAACAAGAAATAAAGAAGAGAACAGTTACAATATGAAGTTAAGTGAATAGAATATTTAACAGAATATAATGAGTGACTTTGAGTAGAGAATATAAAAGATGTAAAAATGTTGCAATAAGAATATGATGCAAGAACAGAGAGAAAGTAGAAGCATAAATGAGATTTAAGAAATTAAAAATTTCTATTAAAAATATTTTACATAGTATTATTTAAGAAAAATAAAGTCAAAATATAATTAACACATTAACAAAATGTTATCAAATCACTCTGTTATCTCTGCAGCTGCATCACTATCAGAAATAAAAGACAAGAACAGTAACTACTTATTAATGTTATAATTGCTGTTGAAGTGACTGAGTTATAACATTAAGTTGTGAAAGCTTTTTAAGATGTTGTTACTCAATTAAAGAAAGAGAAGTTTATACTTAAAGTGAAGTAAGCAATATGATGATGACAGTAAAGTGCAAGAAAATTAAGAAAATGAATTATAAAGTAAAAGATATTTAACATAAATATCTACATTACAGTGACTACTCATTACTCTTAAATCATGAGCAACAACAGATTGTGAATCTCTGCAAACTTGTAATGACTGCTGTGACACTCTGCAATACAAATAATGTAGATGATGACATGCTTAATAAATAATGTCTATATATAATTGAGATAATGCTGAAGTCAAGATTGACAGACATCATTGACTGTTATGATGATGATATGATTAATAAGCATATGCAAATTATTAACTTAACAGTTAAAGAATGTGAAGATCTGTTATCATTAATACATTACAAAATAACAAGAAACTTTCTGTCAAACTGAGTCACACAGCTTTCAGAGTGTCTTGCAATAGTTATAATTCTGATTTTTAATAATGTTGCATTGACTAATGTTGTTGCTGATATGTTTTGAACAGCAGAGACAACAGAGAGAATTTAATTTATTGTTGATGTAACAATTATGATGCAGTATTGAGATGATGTCAGTATGAATAAACAAGAAAGTAAAGAAATTACTAAAAATACAATATTATGAAGTGATGACATCTCTGAGAGCTGAGACAAAAATGAAATTGAGATACAATGTGTGTGATGACACTACTGTGAAAGAGAAATGTAATGTATAATGCAGAGCAGAAAGATATTCATTAATTATGATCTTAAATTTGATACTCTTCTGAGTAATAAGTTTCTGACAGATTAATTACACAGTAGAGATAATGTTCTTTAATATTAATGATGCAGCAACAGTCATTAAGTAAGCATTTTCAATTAAATCTGTCAACAATAGTTTATCTGCAGCTTGAAGAAGTGAGAACAGAGTGTGAAAAGATGATATTTTATTATTAAAAAGATTGAATAAATATAACTATATCTATATACAATGATAAAATCTCTGCTGCTGTCTTTTCTGTACAACAATACTATTCAGAGCATGTATCTCATCATTGTTGTGTAGACATTTTGTTGATGAATTTGTCTTAAAATACTTACATTTCTTATGCATAATATTCTTCTTTATCTTGTTCTGTTTCTGCATTTCATTTCAGCAGAGCAAGCATGTCAACAATGTTATTTACAATACTTATTACATTCTTAACTGACTTAGTTCTTACAGACTTGATCTTCAGAACTGACTCTGATGAGTTTGTTAACTTATTAATGTTTAATGTTAGATATATAACCCACGATAGCTATGCTATTAGTGTGGTGCCACCTTTTAACAGGTTATGAGCCCGGGTTAGTGCGTGATAACTTGCGTAAAGTGGCGCCTAGGCCACCTCTGCCGGTGGTTCAAGTCCATGGTGAGGGAGTAAGTCCAAAAGGTCGCGAGTTCGAACCGCCGTCTGCGCGCACCCTTTACACCTGCGGGTCGGTTGCGGGCCGATCGCGGGTTAGGGGGAGTGTTAGATATATAACCCACGATAGCTATGCTATTAGTGTGGTGCCACCTTTTAACAATATATATAATAATTCTGTCTATTCAGATTTATCTGTTATGGCGCTGGCGCCTTTCTTCCCCACACTACATCAATTCACCATTATGACCTTTCCTCATTATCATCATTTCTTTTCATTTAGACATTTGTTCTTGCTTTATTTGTCATTATGAGAAATTGCTTCTGTCTGTCTGTCCTTATGATGTCATAGTTAGACAACTATATAGCTGAGACTTCTCACTTACTTAGCAAGACAGCTTTTATCTCTTGACATTATCTAACAGTAACAATTTAATAGCATCAACAGTGTTTCATCAGAACAATTGTCAATTATTCATTAAGATTTTAACTTATTAGATTATCAGTTTTACAGCTTGACTTCTGTGCTGCATTAAATAACAATGAGATTAATAGACTAAACTGTCAAGAAATCTCATCATCTTATTATTACATCACACTGCTCTTTCACTCTGTAACTTCATCTTATAGTCAAAACACTTCTCAACTTGTTAAGCTGACAAAGATCTTCAACAAATTCTCTTTATCTAATCTATTAAGACTATCTAATCATACAGTAATTCTAGCTTATCAGCTTAGAGAGTATAAATTAATGAATCTTAACTTTATCTCATTTATACTTAACAACATTGTCATTCTTATTTATAAAGTTACAACTCTATACAAACAGTTAAGTGTTCAAGAAACTCAGATCACTTTCTTAACATCTTCTGACATATTCTTTTTTGCTTAAGCACATAATCAGATTCTATTTAATTTGATACTACAGATCTTTAATCAGAACACAGCAATACTATATACAGATTTATTCTTTCTTCAGTGAGTAGTCAAAACAGTCAGTCAGCAGTTAAAGATCAGCAGTATATCTGATTTAGACTTATTAAATCTCTTTATGATTAAATAAAGACTACAATGTTTCATCATCATCTCATTAAAAATTGATCTAAATATCTTAAGACATTCTATCACATTATAAGCATCTTAAGTCACTGAGTCTGAGTTTAGCTTCAGCATTACTGAAAACATTTCTCAAAATTCATTACAAAGCATGATGAACAATAATTAAAATGTTGATTCACAAGACAATAATGATAATACATCTTTCTTAGCTGATATGAATTCTACTGTTTAAGCATAGATTCTGCAGATCATTGCTGCATTAATTGCTTAATTATAAGAACAAGATACTTCACAGTAAAATACATCTAAGTTACTCAGTTCATTTAGTTTTTCTGATTTTCACAGAGACAATGTCAACAGCAATGATAACTTTTATGAAGATAACTTGACTTGAAAGTCAGTCAATATCAGCTTATTCTACTTAAACTTGTTTAAGAAGTGAGAAGACAGCAATATTGTCAATAAAAATAATAAAAATTATTATTGAAATGTCTACATCTTCATTAATTGAGTCAAAGTGACAATTATCATTTAAGACATCAAGCAAATACATTAAAATCTTGATGCTAATCTATATAAAGAAGTGAAACTGTAATGAAATAGTTAGCTATCAAAGATCATTCACCTTGAATTAATAGCTCATTCTAATGACATTGAAGAATGATGCAAAACATTAAAGAAATACTTTAAAGTATTGCTCAATAAGACTTGAAATAAGTTTAACTTGATTAAATACATCATTAAAGACATCAGAAATCACTGTAGCTTAATAGAATACATTATTACTTTTATAACTGCTGTTAAAAGCTGTGATTAAGACAAATCAGAATTCAGTTTAATGATTTAGACATAAATGCATATTGATATGTCTCTTCAACAAGATATCAATAAATTTAAGAATGAAACATCTGTCAAAGATTTCATCAATATTCTTTTAGTTAAATAGACAAATTGATACAATAGCTATTTGTGCAATTCTTAATCTGATAAATTCATTTAATAGAATCAGCAAGATCAGTATGATCACAACAATCATAATTAAGATAACTATGACTGTCAATCTTTCTCTTATTCATCATATTCATCATTAAGATATGACAATTTCTCATATTCACTCAGATCACAATGACAATCTAATAATCAGTCACAACAGTTTCAACCTTGTTCACAAGATGCTCTGTTAAACACTTAATTGAGCTTTAAGACATCTCTTTAAATTATCTTTAGAAATGAAAGATCATCATCTGAGATAAACATATTAAATTAAAGATTTAGAAATCAGATCAAAAAACTGTTTAACTGTTTAAACAGAAACAATAAGTTCTCATAATGAGACAATTGCAGTGAATACAGTGACTGAGTGTACTTCACTTAAGAAGTAAATTCTTCTGAGAATGAATTTTCTGCTGATGATTAGGCTGACTATTAAGAATTTGAGAACATCTATTACAATGATACATATTAGAAAGCTGATATGCTCAATATTTAGAAAGAAGAAGAGATCTATAAGCTGAATTAAGAGTAAGAACTGAAGAACAAAAAGAATGAAGAAGAAGCTATAAATATGAGTTACATAATTGAAACATAAAATAACTGTTATAGCTGTCATAAAATCTTTCTGTTCAACAACAAATTGCACAAGTATGTGCACAATGAGTACAATAGCAGAAAATTGATTAAACAGAAGCTCAATAAGACAATTTAGAAGTCAAAATTTATTAAATTGTCAAGATCTACACTGATTAGGTCTATAGCTAGCTTATCTTCTTATGTATTTATTAATTATGATTTTCAGAGCTGAAGATACATCACTGTCTTAGCAAAACTAATGTTTACAGTAAAAGAAGAGTCAATCTGTCTCAACATAGACTGCATTATGAGTTTAATTAACAGAAGCTTTTTAAAGAAACAGATTTCAGATATCTTAATTAAATGAATCTCATTGCTCATTATGATTCAAGAATTAAGAACTGAAACTTATTATTGTGATGAATACATCATTCTGACTATTTATCTGCCTGACAATAACAACTGATTAGTGATAATCATTAAAGAGATGCATATCATCAATAATCTGAAGATTAAGATGCTTATAGACATTAATATTTTTATTTTAAAGAATATTTCTATTATGCTTTCAAGCAGAAAAGCAATTGTGAATAATTGTGACAATATTGAATTATTATTAACAGTCATTACACAGTTAATTAACTCAGTGTGAAAGATCATAATAACTTATAAAAATATAATTATACAGCTCAGAAGTTACACAAATGTGCTAATAGTCAAGACTGCTTTATCTTAAAATTGTAATCTTCTGTTTAAATTAGATTGTCACACAGAGAACACAGCAATATATATTTACATTGTTAATTATACTTTATTGACAGTACAAGTGCAAAATGACTCAGATGTGCCTCTTATCATTTCACAAAAAATTCATCTCAGTCACATTGTGAAATATGAAGTCAACAGATATTATCTAGTCAATTTGCAGAATTCAGAATTTGCAGTCTTCACAATCAGAAAATAAGCAAATTAAATCAGAACATATTTTCAGAGTCTGTTGATTACAGCAATAGCATTTTATCTGAGAATGATGATTAGTCTTAAGAGAAAGATCATGCATAAAGTAATGATTTATAAGTTTAATGCTGTAGCAATTTAAATCACAACAGTTATGCACTTATATCTTTATCTTTAAACAAATCAAGACAACTTGATAAAGATCTTAAAGAAAGAATGAATGAATATTTTACTCATTGATGATTAAAAGACTCAGTACAAATCAGAATAAGTATGTGTATACTCAGTTAAGCAAAAGAACTATGAAGTAATTAATATGATGTTTAACAAATTACAGACACAAGATTACTTAAAGTGAACTACAAGCTTTATTTCTTTCATCTATTTCTGTTTTATGATATGAAAAAATCTACTGAATGAGACTTAAAAAGATAGAGTAGTAGTTGACATCTAAGCACTTAACAAAATCATTATGCTGAATATCTATTCAGTATTGAGTCAGACTGACATTTTAACTGTAGTTTAAGAAGTTAAATACATCTTCACAGTTGACTGCAGCTTCTTTTTCTATCAATAAAGAATAAAACAGACACATCAGTACTGTCTGACTGTTGCTTTACATTAAGATCAGAAAATCTTCAAGATTGCAGTTATGAATTATTAAAACTTGCTGATGTATGTTCAATGAATGATTGATAGAATTCTATAACAACAGAGATTATACATCAGAGTTTATATTGATGATATTGTCATTTTCTTCAATACATTAAAAGAGCACTTGAATCATCTTTACAATGTATTTAACATATTAAACAAAATGAAAATCTGTCTTTTATTAAAGAAGTTTTATCTAGCATATTCATTCATTCAGCTGTTGAGTTAATAAGTGAATGCTTTGAGTCTTGCAACTTTGAAAGACAAATTAATCACAATATTTAGAATTAGATTTTCTTTAAGTCTAAGTCAGTTAGAAAAGTATCTTGATTTAATTGACTATCTGTAACAATATATTTTACATTACACAGTTATCATCAAGTCACTTCAGCAGCAAAAGATCTTCTTAAATCAAGATCTTTGAGCAAAAGAGACAAAAGAAAATGCTAGAAAGTGAATGATCATTATTATTAGACTGAATAAGTCAATCTTAAAGAAATTAAACATCTTTTATCATCTTCAGTCTCTATTCTCTTAATTAATCATTCTGATGCATTTCTTGTCAAAACAGCAACTCTACATTGATTTGAATGCATTCAAAGAATTTGACTTTGAAGTGCATATATATCATGCAAAAGAGATCACTGAAGACAGTACTTCAAAACAAAAGTTTATGAAGTCTATTCTGTTTTTAAGCAGACTACTTCAAGATGCTAAAATGTAATATTGATTAACAGAGCTTGAAGTGACAGAATTGATTTGAGTAGTTAAGAAGATTAGATATATGATAGAAGTGACAGCAAAAAATGTAATTATATACACTGATTATGTAGTCTCAATAAGAATTAGCTGTCAGTTTAGTCTAAATATCACTGCAGTGAAGAAGCTTAACTTATGTCTTATTTAAGTATCTAAATATCTTCAGTGCTTTCATCTAAATGTTCATTATAAGTTTAAAAAATTAAACATAATATCAGATGCTCTGTTCTGATTGTTTAGCAATAACAATATCTGCAAGTGTTTAGTTAATCAGAAGAATCAACTGAAAACAGACAATTTTATATTGAAAGTCTTGCAGATTAATTTGAGAACAGCTGTCTATATAAGAATCTTGATGAAAGTCTCAGATTAATTGTGACAGAATATTAAGCATGAATATGTCAAAGAATCAAAATGAAAACATATTTTATGAATATTAAAAAGAAACAATGCTCTAAGACCTGACATTACAAGACTTTTATATGAAATAAGAGATGATCTTATCTTCTATAAAGATCTTGAGAAAGAGTCTCATCTATATATATTAAAAAGTCTTTATGACAGAATGTTTAAGATAGTCTATGATGATATTGATTATTCAGAATATGCATGAATTCATAAAAGATTGATAATTTACTTTATTTTTACAATCTATTAAAAAATCTTTATAAATACATACAACATTGCTCACAATGTCAGCTCAGTTAAACATTACATTACAAGTCTTATAATGTTTTACAGTTAATAATTACATCTTCTTGTTCTTTTTATACATTGATAATCAACTTTATTCTAATCTTATCATTATTAAAGTCAGATAAGTATAACACAATCATGTTAATCATTAATAAATTCAGTAAAGCTATCATTCTTATATCTGATTAAGACATCATAACAGTAAAAGATTAAGTAATTGCATTACTAGATTGTTTAGCACTGTTAAACTGAGATTTGTCTAGAACAATCATATCAGATTGAGATTACAAATTTTTAGTAAGTCTATGAAAAGAAGTATTTAAGCAACTCAAGATAGACTTGCTCTACTTAAGTATTTATTATTTACAAATAAACAGTAGCTCAGAAGCAATCAATTAAACAGCTGAAATTGTACTTCAATACTGATTAATGACTTTAAAAGAGTTAGATCTCTGACTGTTTATACTGATACATCTATAAGTTGCTTTGAACAACTTAACTAAGTACAGTTCAATCAGGCTCAGTCTTAATCAGATCATTTTCAGTATGTGAATGCACAAAGTTATGAATTTGCTTTAAGTAAAAGAGTTTAACATGAAGTGAATAGACTTTAATCATAATGAAGAACAGATGAAAAGAAAGTTAGTTACTCTTATAATGATGAACTGATACTGACTGATGCATATTGATGTCAAGAATGCAATAGCATATGTCACTATGACAATAAAGTATTACTATAATTGAAAACATAAACCTCTCTACTTCAAGGTGAGAGATTTGCACATCTGAATAAACAAATGAAGACAGTGGCCAAAATACAAAACTATATTGCTGAAGTGAAGAATCACATTGTTGTTTTAAAAGGGAAACTGAGCACTATTAAGAATTATGCAGTGAGGACTCAGAGCACTCTTGCAGAGATGATTGATATATTAGGCTTCATTATTGAATATTTAAAGAAAAATGACAGAACAGCAGATGCAGAGATGATTAAGATGACAAAGAATGAATGAATAGTACTGAATGTGAAGAATGAGAAAATCTTAGTGAAGTGCAAGAACAAGAACAAAGAGATGAATATCAGATGAAGTAATGTTAGAGACTGACATCTTTTTTTTGTAATTAGTAACTTGTTATGATACTGATGTCTTTCTTCTCTGCACTACATCAATTCATCATTATGATCTTTTCTCATTATCATTATTTCTTTTCATTTAGACATTTGTTCTTGCTTTATTTGCCATTATGAGAAATTGCTCCTGCCTGCCTGCCCTTATGATGTCATAGTCAGACAACTATATAGCTAAGGCTCCTTGCCCACTTAGCAAGACAGCTTTTACCTCTTAACATTACCTGACAGTAACATTATCATAAAAACTCATTGTTGTAGTTAAATATATGATTTTTAAGTGTAAATACTGTCTTGTTGTACAGACTTGAACAAAGTATTTAATTAAGTTGATAGCATTGTTATTTTACTATAGTTACTCATAAATTTTGTACAGATGATAAAAATATATATTCATAATAATTCTGTCTATTCAGATTTATAGAAATAAGTGTTT
>JAABUJ010003378.1_pt1 | contig 17994 bp, 18 predicted proteins | sample 5559131 | NCBI WGS metagenome assembly JAABUJ01 (sample SAMN10711875, study PRJNA513366) | rock metagenome | isolation source: Antarctica rocks | place: Antarctica: Victoria Land, Mt New Zealand nord | collected 2016-01-07 | reverse complement strand
GCGCGGCACATCCCCCACCTGGAGTTCATCGTCGAGATCCTCGCCCCGGCCGGCGCCGCCACCGGGGCGTTGGATCGCGCCGTCGGCGCGGTCGTGCGCTTCCTCGCGCGCATCGGCCTGGGTGCGCGGCGCCTCGACGCTGCGGCGTTCGATGCGCTCCTCGTGCGGGAAGGTCTGCGCCGCGCGACCGTCACGCCGGCCGGCACGACCTACGCGGCGCCCGCGCGCGACCTCGCCCTCGACGAGCGCCACGGCGCCGTGCGCCTGCGCGACGGGACCTGGGCGCAATCGGTGCAGGTGCTCGGCCCGCCGAGCAAGACGGCGCCCGGCTCGCTCGCCCAGGTGGTGGCCCTGGGTCATCCCCTGCGCCTGTGCCTGCGCGTCGACGCCGGGGACCGCGAGAAGGAGCGCAAGACCCAGGAGACGCGCGCGGGCGCGTTGCACGGCACGGCGACGATGGCTGCCGGCGGCAACAAGGCGCCGGGCCACGCCCTCACCGGCGGGCGCGACGAGGCCGCCGCGCTCGCCGACCGCCTACGCGAGCACACCAGCGGCATCGTGCGCGTCGGCCTCTACGTGACCACGTTCGCGCCCGACCGCAAGGCCCTGGAGGACCGCGTCGCCAACCTGCGCGATGCCCTCTCCATCGGCGCGCTCGCGCGCGTGGGCGACGGGCCAGGTCATCAAGGGCCGTTGTGGGAGAGCACGCTGCCCACCGGCCGCGACGAGGCCAAGGTCACCTTCAAGTGGGAGACTGAGACGGTGGGTCATTGCTGGCCCTTCCTGGTGCAGAGTCCGGGGATGCCGGCGGGCATGGCGCTGGGCTGGACCGCGATCGGGGCCGAGTTGGTGCTGCTCGACCTGGCATCCAGTACGCTGCGCGGCCGCCTCATCGACATCTTCGGACCGATCCGACGCGGCAAGACCGTGCTGATCCAACTCCTGATCGAGGAGTTGCTCAAGCGCGGGGGCTCGGCCACGGTCATCGACAAGGCCCGCGGCTTCGAGGTCCTGACCGCACTCTCGGGAGGGACGATCGTGCCGCTCGGCGGGCCGGGCTCGGCGGCGCTCAACATGTGGGAGGGGCCGCGCCGCACGCGCGAGGAGTACATCGAGCGCGTGCAGTTCGTCACCCACGCCCACGAGCTGCTGCTCGCCAACCCCGCCAGCCCCCTCAACGACTTTCACAAGGGCTACCTGGAACAGGGCATCCACGCCGTCTACACGGCCCATGGCCCCGCGACCGCCGGCGTTGATGTCCACCCCGACTGCCCCCACGACGACACCTGCGCGCCGTTGGAGCACGAGTTCGTCGACTGGCTCAATCGCACCGCCGATGTCGTGCCGCCCGAGGATCGCGAGGACCGGCGCATCCTGCGCGGCATGGCCTGGGCGCTCAAACGCTACGTCGGCGACGGCACCGACGCTAACCTGATCGACCGGCCCACGCGGATCTCGCTCGACCCGCGTAAGGTCCCGCTGCTCGTCTTCGACCTGGCCGGGCTCGACGAACACAGCCCCGTGCGTACCTACGCCATCTACGCCGTCACGCGCATCGCCACGCAGCGCGCCGCGCTGGCCAAGCGGTACAGCGTCGCGCAGGGTGGCGGGACCGACGTGCACATCGTCGCCATCGACGAGGGCTGGGCCTTCCTCGACACCGACGCCGGCCGCGCGTTCGTCAACCAATTGGCGCGCACCGCCGGGCAGCTCGGCCTCATCCCCATCTTCGCCAGTCAGCAGGTCTCCGACCTGGCCCGCTCCAAGATGGCCGCCACGTTCTTCAACATGGCCCCGCTGCACTTCCTGTTCGGCCTGGAAGACACCGACGAGGAGGGCGGCACATCGTCCAAGGACTGGCTCGGCCACCGGCTCAAATTGACCGAGGCCGAACTGGACCAGATCGAGACCCTGGAGGGCGAGGAGGGCAAGACGGCCCGGCTATTCATGGTGCGCAGCGCGCGTGGGCGGCGGCGGGCGGCACACGGCATGGTGGACGTGCCCCTCTCCAGACATCAACTGTGGGCCTACGCCAGCGACCCCGACCCGCGCCAGCGGCGCGAGGATACCGTGACAGCGATCGCGTGTGACCCGGCCGCACCGACGGCTCTGGAGGTGTGGGCGGCCGTCTGCGCCCTGGCCACGGACACGCCGACCGCAGACGCGCGGGCCATCCTCGACGCCGCATCGAGCGACGACGAGGCGTGGACCGCCCTGAGCGCCCTGGGCACGGACGCGGCGCCAACCGCCACGACGCCCCGGCCATACGCCACTGCGGCGGGAGGGGGTGCGACATGGGCCGCACGCTACTAGCTGCCCGACACGGGGACGCGACGCCACCTCTAGCACCGAGGATCATCACCATGGATCACATCGAAGATAAGGGCCGGCACGACGCCGAGGCCGTCCGATTACTGAAAGACATCCTGCTTGCCCCGCCCCGCCTGCTCGGGCTCGCCTTGCTCTATTGCTACGCGCCGCTCGGCCCCGCACTGGGTGATGTGCCCGACGCGGGAGGAGACCGGCACCCGCGCGGCCGGCGGCGACGCTTCCCGGCACACGTCGCGGGGCGCTGGGCGGTGACCTGGGGCGCCTCCCTCGCGCTGTTCGTCGCCACGCGCACGGTCGGGCGCGTCCCATTCGTCGGCCTGCTGCGTTGGATAACCGCCGCCGCCCCAGCCCTGCCGGCGCACCCGATGAACGGTCAGACGCTCGCGGCGCTGCCCGTCACCCTGGGGCTGTTCATCCTTACCCTCGCGGGGCTCGTCGTCCTCGCGGGGCCGGTGCTCGTCCCGCTGATCGCGGCGGGGCACATCGTCGTATCCTGGCGACGGGGAGGTGAGCGATGAGACGTCCCCTGTGCCGGCTGATCGTCGCCCTGGCCGCGCTCGTCCTGCTCGCCCTGGGCATGAGTATGGGCGCAGGGTCTACCCACGCGGCCTCGGCCCCCACGTCCACGGAGACGCCCCCGGCGACACAGACACCGTACCCGACGCAGACGCCGGCGGCCACGTACACCCCGTATCCGTCGCCCACGGTGACGCACCGACCGACGCTGCAGCTCTCGGCGAGCCAGGGCATGCCCGGCGCCACGCTTATCGTCGTCGGGTCCGACTTCCCGGATGGTGGCCTGGTGACGCTCTACTGGGATGGGGCCTACCTGGCGCGCGGCACGACCGACGAAAGCGGCTACGTGAGCATCACCATGAAGGTCCCGTCCGATGGGGCGGGCGCGGCGCTGGGGCCGCACGAGATCCACGCCGTCGGGCCAAACCGCACCTCGGCCACGGCCCTGTTCACCGTCGCGCAGATGTACCACCCTACCCTCGCCCTCACTTTGAGCCACGCGTCGGCGATAACGGGGACGATCGTGACGGCCAACGCATCCGGCTTCGTGCCCGGCCAGACCATCACCTTCTCGTGGGATCGCATCGGAGGGACCGGCGTTTTCGCGCATGGGAGTGTCGCCGACGACAACGGGGACACCAGCGCCGATATTATCTTGGGTATCGACCCCACGCCGGGCGTCGGCACGCATCGCCTCTACGCGTCGGGGACCACCCCCACGCTCTCCACGTCCGCGCCCTTCACGGTGGACCCACCCCCGCCCGCGTGCGGCGGTTGGGGGGCTACCGTCCCCTGGATCAACTGGAGCGTCTGCCTCGACCCCATCGGCGCCGTCGCGGGCTGGCTCAAAGACGGCGCCGACAAGGCGGGCACGGCCGTCGGGTCGCAGGTCGCGTCCGCCCTGGTCGAGCAGAAAGACTACACGGCCGTCGACCAACTAAAGAAGCCCCTCGGGACGACGCAGATGCTCGCGCAATTCGTCTTCGGCGTCCTCTTCACCGTAGGCATCACCACCTGGTACTACACGCGCCTGGGCGGGGCGCCGACGGAGGAGGCCGTGCTCCAGGTCGTGGAGGGCGCGGCCGGCTTCATCATGGCCACGGGCTTCCCCACGTTCGCGGGTGTCTACATCGCGGCCGTTAACTGGGCGGGGACGCAGATCCTGGCCAACCCCGGCACGGATGGGGGCGCGATCATCGGGAGCGCACTCACCGCGCTGACCTCGACCAAGACGCTCCTCGAGTTCGCGGCGTTCCCCCCGCTCGTCGCGATCATCGGTCTCTTCGTCGTCGGCGCGCTCGCGCTGCTCATCCTCATCATGGTCACCCGCACGATCTTGACCATGTTCGGCTCCGTGCTCTACCTGGCCGCGCCGCTGGCCCTGGTCTGCGCCGCTACGGCGCTCACGCGCGGCGTGGCCCGCGCCTGGGCCGGACTGTGGTTCAGCACGACGCTCGTCGGGGTGGCCTACGCGCTCGCGCTCGTCGCCGTACGCGCCATGCTGACGATGCTGGGGAGCGATCCCGCCTACAACGACGGGTTGGGGCTGCTCGTGCAGGGCGTCGCCGCCATCATGGTCATCTACGGGGCGCCGCGCCTGTGCGCCTACCTCGTCGGGCGCGGGGGCCTGTCCGCGCTCGGCTACGGCCACACGCCCGGCCTGCGCACCGCGCTGAACCTGGCGATGAGCGCCGCGACGGGGGCGGCCGCGGGCGCGGCGGCTGGGACGGCGGGCGGGGCGGCGGGTGATGTCGCCGCGCCCGGCATGCCCACCGTGACCGAGATGCTCCCTGCCGCCGATGTCATCGAGGCCCCCTCCTATCAGTTGCTGGGGGCGAGCTAATGGGGTCATTCAAGCGCCTCCTCACAATCCTGGGGCGCGGGGCCGTCGTGGTCGCCGTGCCCCCCTCGGTGCGCCGGGCGAGCCGCCATCTCGCCCCGGTGGTCCTCGCGCCGCTCGCCCGGCTGGTGCTGCTCCTGTTCCTCGCCGCCGTGGTGGCCGGCACGGTCATGGCCGTCCGCGGCGGCGTGTGGGCGACGGTCGCCCGGCCGGCGTTGCTGCTCGTCGCCGCGGCGGCCATCCTGGCCGTCTCGGGCGCGCTCGGGCCGCAAGGGCGGCTGCTGGCACGGTACATGGAGCGGCGATCCTGGCGGCGCGGCGAGATGGACGCGACGTGGCGGTGGCGCGGGCTGCGCACCCTCGCGCATTGGATCGAGCGGGCGCTGGTGCGCCCCGCGCGGGACAAAGGGGATCGGGAGGACGGACATGGCGATATCCAGGGATGACGTGGTGCCGATTGCGCAGACGATGCAGCAGTGGCAGTATCTCATGCGCGAGAACCTGACGGAGGAGCAGCTCAACCTGTTGGGCCGGCAGGGCTGGCGTCTCGTCGGCGCGCCGACGCCGCGCGCCTTCAACGGGACGACATCCAAGTTCATCTACGTGTTCGAGCGTCCGGGCTAGCCGGCGCCGACGACACCACACGACATCAGGGGACACATGACACGAGGGAGGGGCGACACATGATCAGCGACACGGACGCGCCGACGCGTGGCGAGGGCGCCATGGCCGGCGTCAAGCGCATCGTCAAGCGCGACGCCGCAGGCGCCACCGCCGCTGCGGGCTCCATCAAAGACGGCGACGGCGCCAAGGGCGGCGGCGCCAGCGTCAAGGGCGCCAAGGGCCAGATGATGTATCTGACCGACGAAACGCGCGAACAGCTCAAGGCCCACGCCGAGCGCACCGGGCTCACGCTCACGGCCATCGGCGAGGCGGCGTTGCAGCAGTACCTCGCGGGGGCGGCAGCGGCAAGCGTGGGCGAGGTCGCGGCGCCGGCCATCGAGGACGCCATGGGCCGCCGCCTGGGCGAGGCGCTGCCGGCCGCACTCCACCCGCTTCACGACGAGCTCCGGGCATTGCGCGACGCGCTCGCGGCGACGCACGTCGAGGTGGCGATGGGCCGCCTGCAAATCTTTGCCCAGCTGGCGAGCGCCTACGGGCTTGCCTATGCGCAGGAGACCGAGGGCTACGCCGAGCGGCAGGCCGTGGGTGCGGTCGCGCGCGGGGAGATCGGCCACCTGCACGCCGAGGTGGCCTCGTGACGCGCACCGTCGTCGCGGGCCGCTACGTCCCGGCCGGTCCGTGGGCCGAGACCAAGATCCGGGACCAGGTGCAGCACCTCAAGGGTAGCTTCCGCACGGGGGAGCGCCGCGAGGGGCGCGCCCTGTTCGACGCCGCCGGCGATGTCGCCGACCAGGCGACGGCCCGCGCGGCGCTGACGACCGCGATCGGCCCCAAGGTGGTGTTCCATCGGGTCATCCTCTCGCCGGGGCCGCGCTCCGGCCTCGCGCGCGTGGCCGACCTCCAGGCGTGGACACGGCTGGTGCTGCTTGATCTGAGATGGGAGCTGGGGCAGCGGCTCGTGTGGGTCGCGGCCGCCCACACCAACACCGACGATCCGCACGTCCATGTACTCATCGGCGGGGCTGCCGCGCGCACGCGCTGGCCGCGTAAGGGGCAGGTCGCGGGCGTGGAATTGCGGCGTTGGGTCTACGTCCCCGACGGCTTCTTGCGACGGCGGGGGGATGTGCGCGCGACCGAGATCCGCGCGCTCAATGGCGACGGGACGGCGGCCTGACCGCACGAGAGGAGAGGGAAAGATGGATCAGAGGGCAGGGGGTAGTCTCGCCTATACCGTCGATGGCCAGGGCCTCGTGCTCTCCGTGCGGGAGGCGACGCCCCCTGACCCGGCCACAGCACGCGCGGACGCCACGCCGCCCATCGCACTCCGGACCCTGGTGGCCCCGCTGACGTGGGAGCCGGTGCAGCGCCTGCTCGCTTGGGGCGCGCGCGAGGGGATGACCGCAGCCGAACTGCTCGACACCTGCCGGGCGGCGACACGCCCCCCGACGCCACGACGACGAAGGAGCACACGATGACACAAGCAGCCCGTGACGAGAGGGATATCACGCCGTACGACGGGACGCTCGCCGGCGGCCCCGAGGGGCAGGCGCTCGCGATCGCCACGCCACCGCCGGACCCCGGCCTCGACCAGGAGGCGACGTACTACACGCGGGAACCGGACGGCTATGGCCTGGACGCCTATCGCCGGCAACCGATCACCGACCCGGCCGAGATCGCCACGATCGAGGCTGCGCTGGCCCAGGGCATCGACCCGCCCTACGAGGTGTGGGTGGACCAGGCACCGGCCGCGCTCGTCCCCGGAGACCTGACCCCCGCTGAGGAGGGGCCGACCGTGTACGCCTGGGAGCAGACAGGTCCCGCCGTGGGCGACGGCCAGCTCTACGAGATCACTGATCCGGTGGTGCTCGCCGCCTATGAGGAGGCGCACCCCGCCCAAGGGGCCATTGAGATCATCACCCCGGCCGACTTTTACGATGCGGCGTGGGCGGCCGACGCGGCGTGGGCCACCGATGCAGCCCCCATCACCTTCGACCGGGACCTGACGCCGGCCCTCGACCTCTAGGAGGCAGGAGACATACATCATGAGCACACCCGCCAGCCCTCCCATCGTTGCCAGCCCTCGGGCGCGCGCCGGCGTCGCCCTGCGTCGCCTGGCCCGGCTCCCATACGCGCTCGTGCGCGCCCTGTTGCGCACCGTGCGTCGGCTGCTCGCCCGCACGCTCTGGCTGCTGCGCGGATGGGCCGGCCTCATCGCGGGCGCGCTCGTCGCCCTGGTTATCTGGCTCGGGCCGGCCGCCGGCGCGCGCTGGATCGCCACCGGGGCGACAGCCCTGTATGGGCACGTCGCCGCCGCGCTCACGCGCGCGTACCAGACGGCCTACGACGCGGCGGCATTGCCCGTCGCCGCCGCGCTGTCCTACGCCCACGCTTTGGGCCACTGGGATCACTACCTGTCCCACGTCCCGCGTCTGGAGCTATCGTGGCATTTCTGGATGCGCCACGGCGCGGCCTGGCGTTACGCCCAACTGCACAGCCCGAGCGGAGCACCCGTGCGCGCGGCGCTCCCCCTGGCGCTGGGCGGCGCGCTCGCACTCCTGGCGCTGTTCGCCGCGTTCATCGCTATTGGCCGGAGGCGTGGTCTTGACCCCACACACGCCAACACGTACGGCGGATCGCGCTGGCAGACGTGGAACGAACTGCGGCGTCGTCAAGCCAAACCCGGCGACATGATCCTCGGGACGGCGCGGCGCGGACTCAAGAAGATCACCGTCGGCGTGCCGGCGGCGCTGCTGCTCGAAGGGGTGGCCATCGACGGGCCAACCGGCCTGGGTAAGTCCAACGCCTTCTTCAAGACGCAATTGTTGGAGCCCGATCCCGACGTGGACTACATCGCCACGGACAATAAGGGCGACGCCTGGCAGCAGACGGCCGCCGCCGCCGGGCGGACCCACGATGTGTACCGCCTCGACATGAAAGACCCGGCCAACAGCGTGACCTGGGCGCCATTGGCCCTGGTGCGCACGCCCGCGCAGGCCGAGGATTGGGCGCGCGCCTGGCTCAAGAACTCGCGGCCGCAGGACACGGCCGACCCCCAGCCCTACTTCGAGCAGGCCGTCTTGCTGCTCATGGCCGCGGGCATCATGCACGTCCACGCCGTCGCCGTGGCGGCTGGCCGCCCCACCGGCACGCTCGACGAGCTGCGCGAGCTGCTGCTCAAGCCCTCCATCGAGGAGATGATCGCCGCGTTGAAGAAGGGGCCGAGCGGGGCCGAGACGGGGCCGGCGGCGCAGTTCCTGGAGCTGATCGCCCAGCACCGCGACCTGCGCTCCTCCATCCCCTCGGGCCTGGCCCCGCGGCTCTCCGCGCTCACCGACCCGGCGATCCGGGCCGTCGTCGGTGGCCAGGGTACGCTCGACCTCGATCGTTTGGGGCGGCGCGGTCGGCGGCCGATCATCCTCTACATCGTGATCCCGCCCGGCGACGACACGCTACGCCCGCTCGTCGCGGCGCTGTTCACGACGAAGTTCACCGTCCTGCTGGACCGCGCGCGCACGCTGCCGGGGGGGAAGCTGGAGCGCGAGGTGCGCGACCTCCTCGATGAATTCGGGACCATGGGCGCCGTGCCCAACGCGCCCAAGTGGTTCAACATCTGCCGGCAGCCGCGCATCTCCCGCGTCATCAGCTTCCAGATGCGCTCGCAACTCGTCGACGAATACGGCCCGGAGGGGGCCGAGGCGATCATCGAGTCGTGCAACATCCTGGCCTGGTTGGGCGGGACGCGCGACAAGGATGCCCAGTGGGCCAGCGGGTTACTCGGCAACCGCACCGTGCTGGCGCGCGGGGAGGGCGACTCGGCCGCGCCGGGCGGTCTGTTCGGGCGGCGGCCGGAACGCGACAGCCGCTCGGCGAGCGAAACGGGCGTGCCCCTCCTGTTCCCCGACGACCTGGCGGCCAGCTCGCGGCGGCGCGTCGTGGTGAGTATGCGCGAGGCCCGCCCCATGGACCTGCGCACGCGGCCGATGTGGTCCGTGTGGCGGCTGCGCCGGCTGATGAAAAGATCGGCCCCGGTCAAGTGCCACGAGACCCCGGTAGAGGGTGGGGCCGCGCCGGTCGTCGCGCCGGCGATGGTGGCCGCAGCGGCACCGATCGCCACGCCAGCAGTGCCGTCGGCATCGACCAAGGCGAAGGCGCCCAAGGAGCCCAAACAGCTCAAGGCCGACACACCCACGACAGCGGCATCCTCGACGCAGCCAGGCACACCGACGAGCGCGGCGCAGGGCTGGACCCCCGCGACACCTGCGCACCCTCAGCAAGGAACGGGGACACCGGTCAAGTGGACGACGCTGCCGTGAGGGCCATCGACAGGATCGAGAGGGTCGAGAGAGAGGAGGCGTGCGTGCGCGGAAACATTGCGGTAGGGCAGGCCGTGGGCTACAATGCTCATCATGAAGGAGTGCGCTATGTAGCACGATGCGCGGCCGGAGCGGCCGCAAAAGGTAGAGGCCCACCGGTTACCACCCGGTGAGCCTCTACCTTGCCCAGGACTACCTAATCTATAGTGACCGGCGCTGGTGTGCGAGCCGCCAAGCAAACCACCAGAGCCACCAACCGTAGGCCGCAGCCCCGAGGAGTTACCAACTCCAAACCGGGTTGCGGGCCTGCACAGGAGGCTTTTATGCTTCAAAGCACACCCATGCTCTCTCAACAGGATAGCGCGGACACACGCGCGTGTCAACGGGCTAGCGCATCCTCCGTGTGGACACACGTCGGGACGCTCGATACGCCGTCCCTCATCGCGGCCGTGGCCCGCGCCTATAACGACGCCTACAACCTCGTGGCCGACGTGACCCCCGACGCGATCCTGGGGCCGAGTCGCGCGACCTCTGTAGCCCAGGCGCGGCACCTCTGCGCCTACCTGCTCGCCGAGGACTACCACCTAACCAACAGCGCGACGGCCCACGCCCTGGGCCGCGCCGACCACACTACGGCCCTCAACAGCCGCGCGCGGATCGCGGCCGCCCTGCCCCAGGACAACCTCCTGACTCGCGCGCTCGAGCGCGCACGCGCGAACCTGGCCGGCAACCGATGCGACGAGGACGTGCGCGCGCGGCGTGACGAGGGCCGTCGCCGCGCCCTGGCCGAGGCGTCCCCTCAGGAGTGGTACGAGTATCGCTACTGGCGGCGGCGGTCTCTACAGGCGGGGTACGCCTGGTGAGCGCCCGCACGACAGCCGCGGTGATATCAGCGCAGTCCACGCTAGGCGAGCGGCCACCGCGCGCCGGCTGGACGCAGGTACCGCGCCCATTCCTGGACGCCACGCCGCTAGACAACGACCGGCTGGCCCACGTCCTCCTCATGTCCTACGCCTGGGACGAGGACAACGACTGCCACCCGTATCAGCGCGAGCTTGCCGACGAGCTGGGCTGTTCGGTGCGTACGGTCAAGCGTCGCACGGCCGACCTGCGCGCGGACGAGTTGGTGACGGTGCGGCGCGGGGGCCGGGGCCAGGCCAACGTCTACCACCTCACCGTCGGCCCGGTCCATGCGGGCGACGAGGGGGTAGGCTACGCCACGGTGCCCAATGCGGTGCTCGACGACGCGCGGCTTTCGCAGGGAGCCAAGCGCGCCTACATCATGCTTTGCCATCACGCCTCGGCGGCGGGGCGGTGCGAGCGCACCGTGGGCGAGATCGCGCACGATGTCGGGGCGTCGTCGCGGCGCTCCGTGTACACCTACCTGCGCGAGTTGGCGCGGACGGGGCACCTGCGCATCGCGCCGCAGGGGCAAGGGCTGCCCAACGTCTATCATGTCGGGGCGCAGAAGACCCGCATGCGCGCGGCCCGGCGCGGGACGGCCCCGCTGCTCACGGTCGAGCGCCCGGAGGACGCGGTGGCGACGGTGGCCGACGCGCGCTGGCGGGCGCTCTATCATGAGTTGATGGGACCGGAGGCGCCACGCCCGGCGTTGGCGCGGCAGGTGTGGGCGCTGATCGGCCGCGTCGGCGAGGCGACGGTGTTGGAGGCGTTGCGCGGGGCCGCGCGGTTCGCGGAGAAGAAGCGCCTCGCCACGCTGACCATCGGCATGATCCGCTACGAAGTCGACGAGCTGCTGCGCGAGCAGGGCGCGGACGGAGGGAAGCCAGCGGCGCCGGGCACGCGGCCCGACGTCGAAACGGTGGAGATCGCGCCGCCGGCACCGGGCATGGAGCCAGCTTGGCGCGACACGCTGACGGAGTTGCGCGGCGAGATGACGCCGGAAAACTATAAGCGGTGGCTGGAGCCTACAACGGTTGAAGGCCGCGACGGCGACCTGCTGCGCGTCGGCGTGTCTGACAGCTTCACGCAGCAGTGGTTAGACAAGCGCCTGCGCGGGCCGATCGAGCGCGCCCTCGGCCGTGTCGCGCCCGGTCTTCGCGTCGTGTTCGAGGTCCGGGGCGAGGGAATCGCCGCGGCCAACGTCGACATGGAGCACCCACCGCCGACCCCAGCCATACCCGCTGGGACGCCGGCGCGGGCCTCCCCTGCGACGATCACCGTCGAACGCTGCCGCCATTGTCACGCCCTGCCGTGCCGCTGTCCGCGCAAGGAGCGGCGGGCGCGGGAGCGCGCGAGCCACAAAGAGAGAGGGGAGAAGGCGCCATGACCGACAATCCGTTGGTCCCGGAACTGAGCGTGTCCAATTTCGCCGTTAGTCTCCGGTTCTATACCGTCGTACTCGGATTCCGCATCGAATACCAACGGCCCGAGGATCGGTTCGCCTACCTGTCCTATCAGGGGAGCCAGGTGATGATCGAGCAGGCGCACGGGACGTGGGAGACCGGACCGCTGGAGCATCCCTATGGGCGCGGCGTCAATTTCGAGATGGGTGTCGATCGGATCGCTCCGTTGGTCGAGGCGCTGCGCACGGACGGGTACCCGCTCATGGTCGAGCCGCACGAGCGCTGGTACCGACGGGATAACACGGCGGTCGGGCAACGGCAGTTCCTCGTGATGGACCCCGATGGCTACCTGTTGCGGTTCGCCCAGAGCCTGGGGACTAAACCTTTCCCGTTAGATGAGGGCGACGGCGCTGCTCGCAGCGACCATCCGTGAGCGTCGAGGAGGAAACACCATGACAACAACGGCAGCGGCGCCGGCGCTCGGGGTGCTCGATGTGGACGGCCTGCACCTGCGCGATAAGCCCGTCGTCCCGATCTCGGGCGCGATCCGCCACGTCGGCGACCTCTACAATGGTGCGCGGCGGCATGGCCTGGCGCAACTCTGGCTCACCGACGCCTGGGTGCGTGCGGCCGGCCTACCCGAGAGCCTGCGTGGGGCCAGGGGACGGCCACGCCACCTGCCGCACCCCTTCGTCGCCGACGGCCTGGCCGCAGCCGAACTGCACGCCTGGCCCGAGGGCCTGTCCCACTGGCTCGCGCTCGACAAGAAGGGCGTCGCCGGTGCCAGCGTGGCCATCGTCGTGCCGGCCTACGACGACAACGCGACCTGGAGCGAGGGCATCGACGCCGACACGCTGCTGGCGGCGCTCTACGCCTACGCCAACGCGGTGAGCCGGACCTACGTACGCTCGCCGGGCAAGACCGGCCTGGACCTGCTGATCGAGACCACGCGGCGCGGGGGCAAGCGCGACGCGGTGGAGGACTGGCCGCCGCCCGCGCTCGACACCAACACGGTGCGCGACCTGACCTGGATGCGCACGCTGTCGCCCGACGAGCGCGGCCGCGCCTACCTCCATTCGTACGACAAGAATGCCCTGTGGCTGGGGGCAGCGAGCAGCGTCGAGGTGGGCCTGGGCGATGTCGAGGAACGGCGCGATCCAGGGAACGGGAGCGGCGTGGCGTTCGACAAGCGGCTGCCGGGCTACTGGCTGGCGCGGCTCGGCGGCGCGGAGGAGCGGTGGCACTGCACGCCGACGGTGGCGCGGGCCATCGAACGAGGCCAGACCGTCGCGATCAGCCAGGCGTACGTCTGGACGCGCCGGGCGCGCGCGTTAGAGGGCTGGTACGAGCGGCTGCGCGACGCCCGCGCGACGCTGAAGGCCGATCCCTCGCCGGCGGCGCGACTCGCCCTCGACGTGCTCAAGTACACCTACGCGGTGACGGTCTCGACGCTGGGCGGGACGTGGTACAAGCACGACGACCCGCTCTACCGGCCCGATTGGCGCCACCACATCATCGCGCAGGCCAACGCCAATCTCAGCCGGACGTTAGGGCGGCTGGAAGCCGCCGGCGTGCCGGTGGTGGCCATCAACGTCGATTGCGCCTACGTCGTGAGCGACGAGCCTGACCCGATGGCGGCCATGAAGGGGACGCTCAAGCTCGGCGAAGGGCTGGGCGACTTCAAGGTGCGCGACGCGGCGATCCCGCTCGTGGCGGTGGTGGAGGCGTTCGACCCGGAGCGGCAGCGCGGGGAAGCGGCCGTCAAGACCCTGACGCGGCTCATCGCAGCTGCGGGCGGCGGGAATGGGGAGGGGTAGCGATGCCGTCGTTAGAGCGCGAGTTGCAGGGGCGGATCGACGCGCTGGTGGCGGCCGACGTGGCGCTCGACGCGGGCGTGATCCGGGGGCTGGTGCACGAGCGGGGCGGCGGTGAGGGCCGGAGCCAGGTCGCGGAGGGCAACCGCATCCTCGCCGTCGAGTTGGGCGTGTCCGTCAGAACGGTGCAGCGGTGGCAGAAGGAAGGCGGGGAAGCGCGGGATGTGAACCGCTCGACGGCGGGCTTGAAGATCAGCGTCAAGGCGCTCGCTGACGCGCAGCAGCGGGCGGCGAACGTGCAACGTCTGCGCGACGACGGGCTAACGGTGGACCTGTGCGAGTGCTGGGTGCAGGTCTCGAACGAGCAGCGGAGCCGGTTCCGACGGGTGCGCCAGGTCGATGACAACGCGCCGCTGCGCCTGGATGGGGCGACGATGGGGCTGGTGCTCGACGAGATCGACGCGGGCCACACGGCGACGGCGGCCGACATCTTTGGGGCGGGAATGCTCGGGCCGTATGGGATCAGCCAGGCCGCGGAGATCACCGATGTCGAGAACCTAACGATGAGATATTAGCGTGGCACACCGCAGGGCAACGCCTGATTGCTGTGCGTGTCGTCCTGACATAGACCGGCACTCTAAGCCCATAGCCTCTCTCTATGTTGACGGTAGGTGTGTAAAGATTGCCCCGTATGTTTGCTCTTTGCCCCGCAGGAGTGCATCGCATTGGATTCTTTGAGGCTGTTGCAGGCATTCGGCGCAACCCTTCATGACCTGCCGTGAAGGCGCACCATGAATGGTTCGGCATGCATGCGCCACCTCGCTGGTGTAGGGGACACGTGACAGCCATGTGAGCGACATCGTCGCCCCTGATTGAGCCGACTCGCCGCAGCCGTGACGATCCGATGACCACTCTGCCAACGGATGAGTATGCGCGCCAGTGCATAGGCATGCGTGGACGGCTTGCACCCAGCGGCATTGGGATGGACTGTGCGTCGCCTGGGTAACGGCAGGATATGGCCGTCAGCGAGGCGCGCCGCGCACCTATCGGGGCTTCCGCAACCATCCGTGCGACGCATTATGGGGCGCGATCGCCCCTGCGCAGGTACGTTGTGGTCAGCACGGACGCCTCACGAGACGACGGTCGTAGGCGAGGACGAGGCACATCGCCTGCGTGCGTCCACGTTGGACTCACGCAGGCGGAGCGCCGGGGGCCGCCGCCTCCGGCGCGGGCGGTCCCGCGCGGCCCGTGCGCACGATCGCGTCGAGCAGCACCGTGTTGGGCACCACGACGTCCTCCCCGTCCGCCGTGGTCACCACCGTGTTGACCCCGCCGACCCCGCTCACCGCGCCGCGCACCGTCTCATTGAGCGCCACCAGCCGTCCCACCGGGAAGCGCTGCCGGATGTAATAGCCGGCCAGGATGTGCGCCACGATGCCCCGCGCGCCCAGACCCAGGCCCAGGCCGATGGCCAGCCCGAACGCCGCGATAGCGATCGTCAGCGCCGTCACCAGTAGCGCCGTGTCGATCTTGAGCGTACCCAGCGCCAGCACGACCACGAACAGGCTCACCAGGTATTGCGCCAGTCGCCCCAACCGCGCGGCATAGCCCAGGCCGGCGCCCAGGCCCAGCGTGGTGACGAGCGTGCCCACGAAGGTGGCCACGATCCCACCGAGCAGGAAAATGATGAGGGCCGCGATCACACTCGGCAGGAACGTGAGCAGATTTTGTAGCAGTTGCGCCACGGCGGCGAGCCCCATCAACTGCGTGGCCTGGATCAGGAACGAGAGCAGCAACAGGATGAAGACACCCTGGGCCACGATGGCCGAGAGCGGCGTCCGCACCCCCAACCCGCGCAGCGAGCCGGTGATCCCTGTCCGTTCGACGAGGGGATCGAACCCCGTGCGACGCAGGACCGTGCGCAGCAGCCAGCGGATCAGGGCCGAGATGAGGTACCCAACCACCAGGATGATCAGCCCGTTGACCAGGTTGGGGATGAACTCGATGATATTGGTCATGATGCGCGTGAGCGACTGGACCACGACGTGGGTATCCATAGGGTGACCGTTTCTCCTTTCCGCGTCTGCGTCTACCCCGCGGCCCGCGGGGTGATCCCCGCCGGTGGGGCCGCCGGCAGTAGGGCCAGGAGCGCCTCGAGCACCTCAAGCAGGGCCCGACCGAGGTTGGCCAGCCCCAGGTCGAGCAGCGCGACCAGCGTCGCATCCTCGCGTAGCCGCTGGCGCAGCCGCGCCTCGAAGTCAGCGGGGACGACGATAGCCTCGGCTTCCAGCGCGGCGAGGACCAGGCGGACGCGCCGCGCGGTCGCTAGCTCAACGGCGGCCGCGGGCCGCGCGGCTAGCCAGGCGTCCCATGCGGGTCCGGTCAGTGCGTCATCGGCCAACTCGGCCAGGATCGCGTCGTCGTCGGGATCGTCGGTCATGATGGTCTCTCCTCTGGGGGCGTGCCTCTGGGGGCGTGGTGATCGGTGGGGCGACGCAGACGTTGCTCCTCCGCATCGCCGTCGGCCTCGGCGGCGTAGCGGCGCCAGGTATCGGGGCAGATCTCGGCCAGCACGCGGCCAAACGCCACGCGCGCGCGGTGGATGCGCATCTTGACCGCGGAGAGGCCCACGGCCACGCTCTCCGCGATCTCCTGGTAGGAGCGCTCCTCGATCTCGCGCAGCACGAGCACGGCCCGCTCCACCGGTTCGAGGCGGGTCAGCGTCTCGTCAATGCACCGGCGCACCTCCATCCCGAGCGCCGCCTCCTCGGGGGAGGGGGTCGCGTGGTCGGGCAGCTCCGGATCGTCCGCCGCCCCGCGCGCGCCATCGTCTCCCTCCGGCGGCGCGAACGGCGTTGTCCGCGGGCGACGCCGGCGGCCGGTCAGCGCGTCCAGGCAGGTGTTGGTGGTGATGCGGTAGATCCAGGCGGTCAGCGTGGCCGGTTCATCCAGCGTCGCGATGGTGCGGTACACCTTGAGGAAGACCTCCTGGGCCAGGTCATCGGCGTCCTGGCGGTCGCCCATCAAGCGATAGGCGGTCGCGTAGACGCGCCCTTTGTACAGCGCGACGAGCTGCTCGAAGGCGCGGGTGTCGTCGGGCAGGGTCTGCTGGCAGCGACGCGCCAACGCGCCTGGGTCGGTCGCCTCCGTCGCCCCCATCGTCCGCCTGTTCTCCCGTCACGCGCGCCTCTGCCGGCGCTCAGGGCGGGGTCGGTGCGCCGGGCTGGCTGGCCGCCCACAACTCCGCCAGCGTCTGGTGGACGCTGGCGCTGAAGGCCTCTACGCTATTATAGTCGCTCGCGGGCGCCCATACCGGGATGGCTTGATCGGCCGTGGATACCCCCCCGTGGGCGTAGGCGGCAAGCAGCAGGGCGACCATCCGGTCGATGCCGGCGAACCAGTCCGGCTCCGCGGCGTAGCAGCCGTCGGACGTGCAGACCACCGGCTCGTGGCCGACCGGCCGCGCGTTGGAGAGGCTGTGCGTCTGCACCGCGACGCCTTGCGTCCCATCATGCGACTCGACCCAGAAGAAGGCCAGGACCACGGCCGGATCGACGCCCGTGCGCCGCCCCGCGTCCCACAGATACTCGGCGTAGGTGTCGCCTCCCCGCCGCGGGCGCGTGTCCGCCAGCGGTGAGCCGACCCCAGCAAGGGCCTGCTGGAGCGCGGCCACCGCGGCGCTGGGCGGCGCCAGGATAGCCCCCCGCGGGTTCGCCCGGAGGGCCCGCCGCCACGGGTCGCCGCACGGGCCGGCCGGAGGAGGGAGATCGACGCGCGACGGGCGGCTCCGTGGGCCGATCCCCGCCCCGCAGTGCCCGATGGTGTGCGTCGGCGCGTGCGGGGCGGCCAGGGATAGGGGCGGGCGTCCCACGACCACGCCCCCACGCGGGCTCCTGGTCCTGTGACCGACGTCGGACACGAGCGCCGCCGCGAGCAGCAGGACCAGGAGCCCGACCACCACGCGCCGCCCCATGGGGTGGACCAGCGCGACCCACCCCACGGCCCAGGCGAGCAAGACAACGATCCCCCCGATGAACCAGACGGCCGCGCGGAGCGGATGGACACGACGCATGCCTCAGGATACCCGCCGGCGGCCCACGGGGAGGCGCCGTGGGCCCACAGGGGGTGCACCTCGAAATAGTGGGACGCGGCCTGCGACGGCGGTCGCATGGCAGACCACGGGCACTGCGGTGCCAGGGCGAACGCGTCGGAGCGTCACATCACAGGGCGACACCCGACCGCAGTCGGCG
>JAABUJ010003377.1_pt1 | contig 18000 bp, 13 predicted proteins | sample 5559131 | NCBI WGS metagenome assembly JAABUJ01 (sample SAMN10711875, study PRJNA513366) | rock metagenome | isolation source: Antarctica rocks | place: Antarctica: Victoria Land, Mt New Zealand nord | collected 2016-01-07 | reverse complement strand
CGGCAACCTCGCCAAGGCGCGCGACAATTGACGACCATTTGCCGTCGTGAAGGGAAGCGTGCATCCGCCCTACGAATCACAGCCTCCCAAGCCGCCGCAAGGCTTAGATTCGCGCGTATGGGGCAGAAGGGCCCGGGGCGGAGGGGCCTGGGATAGAGGGCGCTGTGCTACGAGCCATTGCCGTCCGGAGCGGCACGATCGATGACGCGATCGCGGAGCAGGCGCTCGTCGCCGCCATCAAGGCCCGGCAATGGCGCGATGCCGGCCGGGCGGTGGCGCGTCGGCCGGCAACGTTGCGGGTGTTGGCATCCCCGGTGATGCAGCGGCTGCGCCGGGTCGTCCGCCCACGACGAAAAGCCACCTTCGTTGTGGGACGCAACATCTGCGTCATCTCGCGCCAGCGCATTGTCGGCGCCACCAACGGCAGCTCGACCTATCTCCTCAGCCTTTGCCAGGCGATCCGGGCGGCGGGCGGGCGGGTGCACCTGCTCTGCCCTTCCCCGGGAACGTTTGGGCGCTGGCCGGTGTTGCGCCTGCATCCGGAGATGGCGGTGTTCGAGTCCATCGTCATCCGCGGCGGGGTGAAAATCGGCGGGAGCATCTTCGCGCTCGATCCGACCGTCGCGTGGCGCGGGGGCCTGACGATCGCCGACCGATTGCTCGCCCGCCCGGGCTCAGCCCGGGCGACCGGGTCATGGCCGCGCCCTACGCGATCGCTGCCGGCTGGACCGTGCAGGACAGCCTGTTCGTCGCCCGGCACGCTCCGGCCAAGTCCGACGCCATCCTGGCCGATTATGCCTTCCTGACAGCCGCGATCCCCTACGCGCTCCGTGGCGACGCCCCGTCGGCGGTGGTCATGCACGACATGTTCTCGAGCAGGGCGGCCCAGTTCGAACGGGTGGCGGCCGTCGACAGCGTGGCCTCCCTCGATGTCGCGACCGAGATCGCCATGCTCGGCCGGGCCGATGCGGTTATCGCGATCCAGGCCGCCGAAGCGGCGTTGGTGCGCTCGCACCTGCCCAGGCATCGCATCATGGTGGCGCCGATGCCGGCCGAGACCGACGAGACGGCCAAACCCGGCGAAGGCGCGGATCTGCTGTTCGTCGGGAGCAACACCGCGCCGAACGTGGATGCCCTGCGCTGGTTTGCCGCCGAGATATTGCCGGCCGTCCGGCTCGCGCGGCCCGACGTGCGGGTGCAAGTCGCCGGCAGCGTCCTGCAAGCGTTCCCGCAATCGCTCAAAGGGGTCGATTTCCTCGGCCGGGTCGCGGACCTGAAGCCGCTCTACCGGGCTGCCGCAGTGGTGATCTGTCCGTTGCGGGCGGGATCGGGACTGAAAATCAAGCTGATCGAGGCGCTCGGCCATGGCAAGGCGATCGTGGCAACGTCGGCAACGCTGCAGGGGGTCGAGGCGGAAACGCAGGACGCGGTCATGGTCGCAGATGATGGGCCCGCCTTTGCCGCTGCTGTGCTTCGGTTGCTGTCCGATCCGAACCTGCGCGTGAGGCATGGTGACGCGGCACTGGGCGTCGCCCGTTCCGTTTTTTCGCGCGAGGCGTGTTTTTCCGAGGCAATCCGCTATTTGCTCGGCCCGCCATCGATAAATTAAACCTGGAGTGTTTTACGTCATATAATATGACAATTTGTTTTTAACACATAACGACTTACGAGCGAGGCAGTTTCGATGAACATCATGCGTCGGCCCGACTACCTTGATTGGCCAAATGAGATGACGGAGCCGGCGCCGTTTCACTGGCTTCCCGCGATGTTCTTGTTGCTTCGCCGGCGCTGGATGACCATTGCCGCATGTGTTTTGGTATTCCTTACCATCGGTGTAACCTACTACTTGGTTGCCACAGCGCAATTCACGGCTATGACGAGCATATTGATCGATACCCGCCGTGGTGACTTGTTCAAGCAGCAGCAGAGTTCGCAGGGCGACGCCTCGATGGATAGCGCAATCGTCGAGAGCCAGGTGGAGGTCCTGAAATCGGAGGGGATCGCCCGCCGCGTGGCGCGCTCGATGCATTTGGCCGACGATCGCGAGTTCATGTCCTGGGGACACAGCCTTTCCCAGGAAATCCTGGGCGTGATCTCGCTCGTCCTCGACACCGTCCACCCGACGGTCCGGGCGGCATCGGCCGACGATCATGACTCCTCGGCCGTCGAAATCCTCGTAAGAATGACCACTGTGCGGCGCATCGGGTTGAGCGACATCATCGAACTCACGGTGCGGATGCCCGATGCCGGGCGCTCGTCGGCGCTGGCGAACGGATTGACGGCCGCCTTCATCGACGAGCAGCTCGACGCAAAATACGACACGACCCGGCGCGCTGGCGGCTGGCTGCAGGATCGCCTGAAGGAGTTGCGCGACCAGTCGATCGCGGCCGACCAGGCGGTGCAGGACTACCGGGCGAAATTCAGCATCGTCGACACCGACAAGGGATTGATGAACGACCAGCAACTCGGCGATCTTAGCACGCAGCTCGCGAGCGCGCGTGCCCAAACGTCCGAGACGGCGTCGCGCTACAACCAGATCCAAGCCATCAAGGCCAGCGGCGTGACGGTCACGCTCACGGTGACCGACGCCATACAGAATACCGTCATCCTCAAGCTGCAGCAGCAATATCTCGACGATCAGCGGCGGCTGGCGGAATGGGCCGTCAAGTATGGCGCCAACCACGCGGCAACCATTGGCGTGCGAACCGAAATGGCGGGGCTGCAAAAAGCGATCCAAACCGAGATCGCCCGTTTCTACAACTCTTATGAAAACGATTACAGCGTTGCCAAGAACAACGAAGCGGCCATCCAGCGCCAGATCTCCCAGTTGGTCGAGCAGTCCGGCGAAAAGAACAGCGAGCATGTGGCGCTTCGGTCGTTGCAGAGCCTGGCCGACACTTACCGCAGCCTGTACGGTACATTCCTGCAACGGTACAGCCAAGCCGTGCAGGACCAGACCTTCCCGATCGCCGAGGCGCGAGTCGTCACGCCAGCGGTGGCGCCGCTGCACAAAAGCTGGCCGACGGCGCTGATCGTGCTGGCCGGCTCGCTCGTGGTCGGACTGGCCGTCGGATTTGGCCTGGCCCTGGCGCGGGAGATCTTGGACCAGCGGCTGCGGACGCCGGCGCAGGTCCGCGACGCCACAGGGCTCGACACCCTGGCCCAGCTGCCGCAGCTCTATCGCAAGGATTACGCGCCGCGGCGGGGTTTCACCGAGGACGGGGTGGAGCTTCGGCAACGAGCGCGGGCGCTCTCGGTGCGGGCCTCGATCCTGCGGGTTGCGACCGACAGCCCATTCTCGCCATTCGCCGAAGCGCTGCGCGGCATTCGGGTGCGCATCGCCCAACGTCACGCCCGATCGCCTGCTTTCCGGGTGATCGGCGTCGTGTCAGTCGGCGCCAACGAAGGCAAGAGCACGGTGGCGGCCAACCTTGCCCACACCCTTGCCGCTTCGGGCAGCAAGACCATCCTGCTGGACTGAGATTTGCGCAGGACGACGCTCACCAACACGCTGGCGTTTCGCAACGAGGGCGGATTCACCGATCTCGCGAGCGGGGCCGCGCCGTTGACCGCTGCCATTTGGCACGATCCAAACGACGGGATGGCGTTCCTTCCAGCGACATCGGGCAAGGTGTCCACCCAAGCGGTCGAAGTGCTTGGCTCCGAGCGGACCAAGGCCACCCTCGATGCGTTGCGAACCTCCCATGACTACGTCGTGGTGGACCTGCCAGCCTTGGGCGCCGTCATGGACGCCCAAGCCGTCGCGCACCTCATCGATGGGTTTATCGTAGTGGTCGAATGGGGCGAAGCGCGGCAGGACTCGCTAGTGGACTGCCTGTCGCAAGCCGGTTTCGAGGACGACAAGGTGCTCGGCGTCGTGTTCAACAAAGTCGACCTCGCCACTGCCAAGCGCCTCGATCGCGTCACCACGTACGGCTATCGGCCGCTGGTCCAGACTGCCCCGGCAGTGGGCTGAGTCAGACGAAGCCGTAGCCATGGCGACCAAGATGTTGCAGGCCGTCAGCCATCCGCACCAACATCAGCGCCGAAAATCCATCCGTGTCCGTGATGGAGTAGTACTGGTCGGCAGCGTTCGTCGTCACTCCAGCGGCCGACCACATCGTCCCGAGATGATCGAAATTGAGCTCGGCTCGGGCGGAAAATCCATTGAGCGCCAGAAAATCATGATGGCCGAACAGCGCGTCGCCGGTGTCCTTGAAGCTGAGCACGAGAGCGGTGGCGCCCTGCTGCACGATGGGGCTGGACAGCGACGCTTTGGTGACGACCAGGGTTTGATCAGGTGCGCCTAACCGGGTCAGCAAAGCCGGACCGATCCGCACCGGCGCGCCATCCCCGCCCATCGCGGTCACCTGAAGCATTTGGGCGGCGGACAAAGCAGGGCCGCCGGTGGTCACGGGGGTGATCGGAACAGCGGTGCCGTCGCCGGGCGCCGCGCCGGTGTAGGTCGGCGTCGCCGCGCTCGCATAAACGCGGATGTCGTCGATGAGCAGGTAATCGACCGTGGGAGTGGCGGCGTTGGTCGTGCCGCCCCAGCTCTTGATCCCCCCGACACCCAGGTTCGCCACCATGTACATCGGCACGTGCATGTCGGCGGGGGTCGCAGCCGTGATGATGGCGTTGCCGTCGAAGTACCAGCTGATCATGGCCGCCTCCCAATCCACCGCATAGGTGTGAAAGCCGACGGAGGTATCGACGACGCGGGTGGCAAAGCTGTTCCAAACGTTGGGGCCGCCGACCGCGCTGTGCGTCGTCTCATGGATGAGGCCTGGGTCGCTGCCGATCTTTTCCACCACGTCCAACTCGGGCGGCCACGCGCCGTTGACGGGAAGCAGCCAGAACGCCGGCCACATGCCGGCGCCTGCCGGCAGTTCGGCCCGCATCTCAAAAATGCCGTAAAGCTGCGAAAACGACTTTTCGGTCGTGATCACTCCCGAGCTCCAGGTGGCGCCGCCAGGGCCTGGTTGCTGCCGCGCCGCAATGCCAAGCACGCCCGCGACCAGGCTGAAGGGATTGGCGCCGGTGGAGGCGTCATTGTAGTACTCGGTTTCACCGCTGCTGGCGGCGAGCGTGCGTCCGCCGTGCGCCAGCGAGGTTCGCCATACCCCGCTTGAGCCGTCCGGCGAGGAGGTGAAGAGCTCGAATTCGGCGCCGAATGTCTGATGCAAGCCGGCCAGGTTCTCAGGAAGCTGGAAATTGCTCGCGGAAAGGCCGCTGGTCGCCTGGTTGCGGAACACGAGATTGTTCCCGCTTCCGAGAAACAGCACTGCGTCGCTTCCAATCTGCGTCAACGCCGCGGTGACATCGGCAAAACTGTGGAACTTCGTGAACCCGGCGAGTTCGACCCGATCGAAGGCCAGCTTGAACCCGGTGATCGAATCCGATCCGCTGTAGCTGACCCTTATGACGAAAACGTCCGCTCCGGTCCCGGCAATCAGGGCGTCTGAACCGCCGCCGCCGTCGATCGTGTCATTGCCGGTTCCACCGATGATGATGATGTTGCGTAGATTCCCGATGCCAGTCTGACCAGGGTTCTTCAGCGTCAGGTTCTGGACGTTGGTTGGTAGCGTGTAGGCCATCCCCCAAGTCCAAATCACGGCGGTGTTGACACCTCCACCGGACGGCGCCGTCACGGTATCGGCGGTGCTTTGCAGATTGATGGTGTTGCTTCCGGTGCCTAGGATCAACGCATCGCCGCCGGTGAAATCCCAGAAGACATCGTTGCCGTTGTTGCCCGTTAGCACCTGGCCGGCGGCAGTGGCGGAAAGCCAATGGTCCGGCGCTTGCGTCACCGGCAACACCTGGCCAAGACCGTTGCGGATGGAGTTGGCGGTCGTAGGCAAATAATTGACATGCGGCACCGAAAAACGAGTGGCGGCGCGGTTTTGGGCCAACGGCCAACTGCCATTGCCGCACTCCCAAACCGTCTCGTGGTCGTCCTCTCCGGCGATGGTTCCAATGGTGCTTGAGCTATGGTTCGCTTTGTCGGCTACCCCGTGTCGCGGCAGCCGACCACACGCATTCACACCAGATGTCAGCGTCACGACCGATCCCCGTTCCTCAAGGAACTATGTACCGGGATCCTGAAGAAGCTAAACGGATTGTAGAAACTGCAAGTTCACAATAATTGTGAAGTAAATTTCATCGTTAATGTTAAATAACAATTTTACGGCCAACCCAAGGTGGCAGCGCAACGTGCGAGCTGCCAGCCGAAAGGCGAATGACAATATAACCCGGAAGCGGAGCCGCCCGCCGGGTCTGAAGGCTGACGTGGACGAACAGGATTTCATGCGTCGCCGCACAACCGCCGTCGGCATGAAACGTCTCATGCGCTACGTGAACCCGGTTCGACCCGGCGCCGATTACCCGGGCGGCGACCCTGACGCGGTCCCCGGCCACCAACTCCCGCCGATATCCGTATGCGTCTCGACCGCGAACAAGCCGGCCGCCGCGGCCCTACGGTAAGTAGCCCCAACCTCGATCTGGTCGAACAGCACGTCGGTCGCCAAATCGAATAACACGACGTAATAAGCCAGGTTCATGTGACCGTTGGCGTCGACCCATTCATCGCGGACAACGCCTTCGTAGACGGCCGCGAAATCAGGCCTGGTTATCGTCGAACCCGCCGCCGCTGTCCCAACCGCCGCCGCTATCCTGCGGCGAGTCGTAGCTGACGTTCTGGTCGAATTCCGGAGCGCCGCCAGGTGCGCCAGCGTCCCCGTAATTATTGATGATAGTCTCGTTCTCCGGTCCCATGGCCTGGCCGCCTCCGAGTCCTCCACCGCCGAAGCCACCGCCGCCAAAACCGCCGCCATGACCCTCGAACAACCCCATCAGGGCATTTCCGGCGACCATGCCGCCCGCAACCCCGGCCGCCGTCGTCAACGCCGATCCCAGGAAACCGGACCCGCGCTGCTGGAACATACCGGGCTGGTAGTTCGGCGGATACTGCGGCGGCGGCGGCGCGCCGGCCTGGAACCCGGGTGGGGCGTAGGCGGGCTGCCCCGAGCCGGCCTGGTTCCAAACCTGCCCCTGAGGTTGCGGCTGGGACTGGCCGCCTCCACCGAACAGGCTGCCCAGGAAACCTCGCGATTGCTGCGGCGCCTGCTGGGCGCGCTGGGCGTTTTCCTGCGCCGCCCGTTGCGCCTGCTGCAATTCCCACTCCAGGCGCTGGATGCGGTTCTGCGCCTCCGCCAAAGCCGCCTCCTGGACCACGGCCATTTGCGTGATGCGGTAGCGCGCCTCGGGATGCGTCTGGAACTGCTGGGCGATGAACTGGTCGGCATCGCGGTCGATCGGCGGCAAGGCCGCTTGCGTGGCCGGCACGCTGCCGCCGAACCCGCTGGACGCTGCGCCGCCGACCCGGGCGACATAGCGGGTGATCAGGTCGCGTTCCTCGTTGGTCATGGGATGCCCTATACCAAGCCTGGTTTGGCAACGGATATGGCGCGGCGAAGTTGCCGGTTCAAGCGAAGATACTGAGCCGCGGCATCTCGATGGCCGGACACCGGTCCATGACCACCGTCAGTCCCGCCGCCCGGCCCCGCGCGGCGGCGGCTGCGTCGATCACGCCCAACTGCATCCACACCGCCTCGGCCCCGAGGCGGATCGCGTCGTCCACCACCGCGCCGGCTTCCCGGGAAGCACGGAACACGTCGACCATCTGCAACGGCGCGGCCTCGGCCAAGGTCGCCACCACGCGCCTCCCGTGCAGCACCCGGCCCGCCAGCCCCGGATTGACCGGCGTCACGTCGTAGCCACGAGCGACCAGGAACTCCGTCACGTGATGCGACGGGCGCTCCGGCCGGGCCGAGGCGCCGACCACCGCAATGCGGCCGACACGGCGCAGCAGGGCGCGGATGTCGTCGTCGGTCAGTCCGTCGATGGCCATGTCCAATCCCTTGCCGCCCGCATCACAACTACTATGGTGCGGCCCCACCTCACCGGGCATGCGAATGGACCGACCCCTCAGTTTCCAGGACCTGATCCTGCGCCTGCACGGCTTCTGGGCCAAGCAGGGCTGCGTCATCCTGCAACCCTACGACGTCGAGATGGGCGCCGGCACGTTCCACCCGGCGACCACCTTGCGCGCGCTCGGCCCCCGCCCGTGGCGCGCGGCCTATGTGCAGCCCTGCCGCCGTCCGTCCGATGGACGCTACGGCGAGAACCCGAACCGGCTGCAGCACTACTACCAGTATCAGGTCATCATGAAGCCGAGCCCCGAGACGGCGCAGGCGCTGCTGATCGACAGCTACCGCGCGATCGGCCTCGACCCGGCGCTGCACGACATCCGCTTCGTCGAGGACGACTGGGAAAGCCCGACCCTGGGGGCGTGGGGCCTGGGATGGGAGGTCTGGTGCGACGGCATGGAGGTGGGGCAGTTCACCTATTTCCAGCAGGTCGGCGGCATCCCGGTGGCGGTGCCGAGCTTCGAAATGACGTATGGGCTCGAGCGCCTGGCGATGTACGTACAGAATGTCGAGCGGGTGTATGACCTGGATTTCAATGGCGCGGGAGTCAGCTACGGCGACGTGTTCTTGCGCGCCGAACGCGAGTATAGCGCCTACAACTTCGAATACGCCGATGTGGCCCTGCTGACCCGGCATTTTGCCGATGCCGAGGCCGAATGCGCCGCCCTGCTAGCCCGGAGCCTGCCGTTGCCCGCCTACGACCAATGCATCAAGGCGAGCCACCTGTTCAACCTGCTCGACGCCCGCGGCGTCATCAGCGTGACGGAGCGGGCGGCGTATATCGGCCGGGTGCGGACCATGGCGAAGGGCTGCTGCGAGGGCTGGCTGGCGGGGGACGACGTTGCCCCTGCCGTCGCAGCGGCTTAACCTGCCGGCATGGGTCAGGCTTACGCAGCTGCCGGTCGTCATCGTTCAAAGCCCGCTGCCGGGTGCGGGACGCGCTCGCCTTGACCTCGCTCGGCCCGCGCTGATCGTTCGATGCCCGAACTTCTGTTGGAACTGTTCAGCGAGGAAATCCCCGCGCGCATGCAGGCGCGGGCAGCGGACGACCTCGCGCGGCTGATCGGCGACGCGCTAGCCCCGCTCGCGCCCGCCGATGTGCAAACCTTCCACGGCCCCCGCCGCATCGCGCTCGCCGCCACCGTCGCCGCTTCCGTGCCCGCCAGCGTCGCCACCGAGCGCGGGCCACGGGCGAGCGCGCCACCGCAGGCGCTGGAGGGCTTCCTCCGCAAGCACAGCGCCAGCCGCGACTCGTTGGTGCAGGAGGGCGAGCACTGGGTGCTGCGCAAAGCATCGGCGCCCGAGCCCGCCGCCAACCTGATCGCCCGCGCGCTGCCGGGCTTGCTGCACCGCTTTCCCTGGTCGAAATCGATGCGCTGGGGCGGGTCCGGCAGCGCCTTCACCTGGGTGCGCCCGCTGCGCCGCATCTTGTGCATCCTGGACGGCGCGGTCGTGCCGTTCGACCTCCGCGACGGCACCGATGACGGGCACGGCCTGGCGTCGGGCAACCTCACGGAAGGACATCGCTTCCACGCGCCCGGTGCGTTCGCGGTGGGGTCGCTGGAGGAGTGGCGCACAGAGTTAGAGAAGCGCTGGGTGATCGTGGATGCAGTGGACCGGAAGCTACGGATTTTGCCGAACGTTGCCCTACAAGCAGGAGGAATGAGGCTGTTTGCCGTGGATGACCCCGGCTTGCTGGACGAGGTCGCCGGTCTGGTGGAACGGCCCGTTCCTTTGCTCGGCCGTATTGACCCAGCCTTCATGACGTTGCCGCCGGAGGTCATGCGGGTCTCGATGCGGTTGAACCAGCGCTACTTCACCTTGACTGAAGCCGATGGCCAGATCGCTCCATTTTTCGCTTTTGCCGCCAACATCGAGGCGACGGATGGCGGTGCGGCCGTGATTGCGGGCAACGAACGCGTGCTACGCGCCCGGTTCTCGGACGCGCAGCACTTTTGGGACGTTGACCGGCGCATCAAGCTCGCCCAACGGGTCGCCGCGCTGGACGCAGTGACGTTCCACGCCAAGCTTGGGACGCAAGGCGCGCGGGTGCATCGGCTGGTGCTTCTGGCCGAGGCGATCGCGCCGCTTGTGGACGCCGGCCCTGCGCTGGCAGTGCGAGCCGCCTATCTCGCGAAAGCGGACCTTACGACCGGAATGGTTGGTGAATTTCCAGAATTGCAAGGCGTCATGGGAGCCTACTACGCCCTGCACGACGGCGAGGACCCCGTGGTCGCCGATGCCATACGCGACCATTACGCCCCGCGAGACGCGAGCGACCCCGTCCCGACTCAACCGATGTCTATTGCGGTGGCACTGGCCGACAAGCTCGATCAAGTCACGGCATTCTTTGCAATTGGCGAGAAGCCAACCGGATCGGGGGATCCGTTTGCACTGCGCCGAGCCGTACTTGGCGCGATTCGGATCATTACCGAAAATCGGCTACGGATCAGTTTGCGTACACTGCTTGTCAAAACCCAAACGATGCTTCCTGGTCCGGTCCCGGTCGATGACATCATGGCATTCATTGTCGAGCGACTGCGTGTGCTGATGCGCTCCGAAGGTACGCGCCATGACGTGCTCGACGCCGTGCTGGCAGCGAAGGCCGACGACGACCTGTCTCGCGTGCTGGCGTTGGCATCGCAGCTCGATGCCCTGCTCTCCGGGCCGAACGGCGCGGATCTGCTTGCCGCTTATAAGCGCGCCGCCAACATTCTACGGATCGAGAACGCGAAGGACGGACCGCACGAGGGCAATCCTGACGACGATATTCTAAGGTCGCCGGAAGAGCGGGCGTTAACTACGGCGCTCGTTGAGGTCGTCCTTCGCGAGATGGACGCGAAGCTTGCCCGGGAGGAGTTCACCGCCGTGATGGACGACCTCGCGAGTCTGCGCCCGCCGCTCGACGCGTTCTTCGACCGGGTCACCGTTAACGACCCCGACCCTTTGCTTCGCCGCAACCGTCTCAATCTGCTACACCAGGTTCGCTCCACCATGGACCGCGTGGCCGACTTCTCCAAAATCGAGGGCTAACCAGCACAATGACCAAATGGGTGTACAGCTTCGGCGCCGGCCATAACGAGGGGCGGGCCGACATGCGGAACCTGCTCGGCGGCAAGGGGGCCAACCTCGCCGAGATGGCCAGCATCGACCTGCCGGTGCCGCCCGGCTTCACCATCACCACCGAGGTCTGCACCGCGTTCTACGACAACGGCCGCAAATACCCGGACGAACTCGCGGGCCAGGTCCGCGCCGCCCTCGCGCTGGTCGAGCAATCCGTCGGCCTCAGCTTCGGCGACCGCGAGAAGCCGCTGCTGGTCTCGGTCCGCTCCGGCGCGCGCGTGTCGATGCCGGGCATGATGGACACTGTGCTCAACCTTGGCCTCAACGACGAAACGGTACTGGGCCTGGCGCGCGCGAGCGGCGACGACCGGTTCGCCTGGGACAGCTATCGCCGGTTCATCCAGATGTACGGCTCCGTCGTGCTCGGCGTGGACCACCACCGGTTCGAGGAAATCATCGAGCGCGTCAAACTCGACGCTGGGGTGATCGAGGACACCGCGCTGACGCCGGCGCACTGGCAAGAGGTCGTGACCGAATACAAGGAGATGGTCGCGTCCGAGAAGGGCAACCCGTTCCCGCAAGACCCGGAACAGCAGCTATGGGGCGCTATCGGGGCAGTGTTCGGCAGCTGGATGAACCCGCGCGCCAACACCTACCGCCGGCTGCACGACATCCCCGCCACCTGGGGCACCGCCGTCAACGTCCAGGCGATGGTGTTCGGCAACATGGGGGCCGACTGCGCCACCGGGGTCTGCTTCACCCGCGACCCCTCCACCGGCGAGGACATCTTCTACGGCGAGTTCCTGGTCAACGCCCAGGGCGAGGACGTCGTGGCCGGCATCCGCACCCCGCAGCCGCTGTCCCGCCTGCGCGCCAAGCCCGGCGAGGTCTCCATGGAGGAGGCACTGCCCGAGGTGTACGAGGACCTCGTGCGCGTGCGCTCCACCCTGGAGCGGCACTACCGCGACATGCAGGACATCGAGTTCACCGTGCAACAGAAAAAGCTGTACATGCTGCAGACCCGCAGCGGCAAGCGCACCGCCGCCGCGTCGCTCCGCATTGCCGTCGAGATGGCGCAGGACGGGCTGATCGACCGCACCGAGGCGATCAAGCGCGTCAACCCGGCCTCGCTCGACCAGTTGCTGCACCCGACGCTCGACCCGAAGGCGTCGCGCACGCTCGTCAGCAAGGGCCTGCCCGCCAGCCCCGGCGCCGCCTGCGGCGCGGTGGTGTTCAACGCCGACGAGGCCGAGATGCGCGCGGCCAAGGGCGAAGCGGTCATCCTGGTTCGCGTCGAGACGTCGCCCGAGGACATCCACGGCATGCACGCGGCCAAGGGCATCGTCACCACCCGCGGCGGCATGACCAGCCACGCCGCCGTGGTCGCGCGCGGCATGGGCCGGCCCTGCGTGGCCGGCTGCGGCGGGATCAGCGTCGATTACGGCGCGCAGACGCTGTCGGCGGGCGGGCGCACCATCCGCGCGGGCGACACGCTCACCATCGACGGCGCGACCGGCGAGGTGTTCGCCGGGTCGGTGGCGATGATCGAGCCGAGCCTGTCCGGCGAGTTCGCGACCTTGATGGAGTGGGCCGACGCCGCGCGCCGGATGAAGGTCCGCACCAACGCCGAGACGCCACTGGACGCCGAGACCGCCCGCAACTTCGGCGCCGAGGGCATCGGCCTGTGCCGGACCGAGCATATGTTCTTCGACCCCTCGCGGATAGGCGTGGTGCGGCAGATGATCATGGCGCCGGACGAGCGCGGCCGCCGGGCGGCGCTGGCCAAGCTGCTGCCGTTCCAGCGCGACGATTTCCGCGACCTGTTCCGCATCATGGCGGGCTTGCCCGTGACCATCCGGCTGCTCGACCCGCCGCTGCACGAGTTCCTGCCCCACGCGGAGGCCGACCTCGCCGAGGTGGCGGCGGCGCTCGGCGAGGATTTGGACGCGATCCGGCGCCGGGCCGCAGACCTGGCGGAGGCGAACCCGATGCTGGGCCACCGCGGCTGCCGCCTCGGCATTTCCTACCCCGAGATCTACGAGATGCAGGCGCGCGCCATCTTCGAGGGGGCGATTGCGGCGACCGAGGAAGCCGGAAGGGCGCCGGTGCCGGAGATCATGATCCCGCTGGTGGGCATGAAAAAGGAGCTGGAGATCACCCGCGCCCAAGTCGACAAGGTTGCGGCCGAGGTGTTCAAGGAGACCGGCAAGACGCTGGAATACAGCGTCGGCACCATGATCGAGCTGCCGCGCGCCGCCCTGACCGCGGACAAGATCGCCGAGGTCGCCGATTTTTTCAGCTTCGGCACCAACGACCTGACCCAGACCGCCTTCGGCCTGTCGCGCGACGACGCCGGCAAGTTCCTGCCGCACTACGTCGAGATGGGCATCCTGCCGAAGGACCCGTTCGTGTCCATTGACATCGAGGGCGTGGGCGCGCTGGTGCAGATCGCGGCCGACAAGGGGCGGCGCACCAAGAACAATCTCAAGCTCGGCATTTGCGGCGAGCATGGCGGCGACCCGGCGAGCATCGCGTTCTGCGAAAGCGTGGGGCTCGACTACGTGTCGTGCAGCCCATACCGCGTGCCGGTCGCGCGAGTGGCGGCGGCGCAGGCGGCGCTCGGCGCAGGGGGCGATAAGACGGCCTGACGCCGGGCTGATGTTGGCACGGATGTGGCATCCTTCCTGCCACCTTGAGGGATCGTGACATGGACCAGGATACGCCGCCGCCGGCGCTCGACACGCGCGACGACCAGATCAACATCTTGCACAGCCGCATCTTGAGCAAGCTGCTGTACAACATCGGCAAGACGCCGGGGCGGGCGAGCGACCGTGACTGGTTCGTCGCCTCTGCCCTGGCGGTGCGCGACCAGGTGGTGGAGACCTGGACCACCTCCGCCCGCATGGCGCGCGCCAACAAGGCCAAGCGCGTCCACTACTTGTCGCTCGAGTTCCTGATCGGGCGGCTGTTCTTCGACGCGATGGGCAACCTCGGCCTGATCGAGCCGATGCGGGAAGCGCTCGCCCGCTCGGGCGTGGACATCGACCGCATCCGCCTGCAGGAGCCGGACGCGGCTCTTGGCAATGGCGGCCTGGGACGGCTGGCCGCCTGCTTCATGGAGAGCATGGCGACACTCGGCATTCCCGCCTTCGGCTACGGCATCCGCTACGATTACGGCCTGTTCCGGCAGACGATCCTGGACGGCTGGCAGCAGGAGCGCCCAGAGGATTGGCTGTCCGCCGGCAATCCGTGGGAGTTCCAACGCCCCGAGTTCTCCTATGGCATCGGCTTCGGTGGCAGCGTGGAGGCGACCCATGACGACGGCCGGGTCAGCTACGCCTGGCGGCCGGCCGAGACCCTGTCCGCGGTCGCCTTCGACACCCCGGTGATCGGCTTCGGCGGCCGGCACGCCAACACGTTGCGGCTGTGGTCCGCCCGCGCCGCCGACCCGCTGCGGCTGGACGAGTTCAACCGCGGCGACCACGTGGGCGCGCTCGCCGACCGGGTCCGCGCCGAGTCCATTTCCCGCGTGCTCTACCCCGGCGACGACAGCCCCGCCGGGCAGGAGCTGCGGTTGCGGCAGGAGTTCTTCTTCGCCTCCGCATCGTTGCAGGACATGATCCGCCGCCATCTGATCGAGCATCCGGACGTCCGCAACCTTGCCGAGATGAACGCGGTGCAGCTGAACGACACGCATCCCGCAATCGGCATCGCCGAGATGATGCGGTTGCTGATGGACGTGCACGGCCTGCCCTGGGACGAAGCTTGGCCGATCACCCAGGCGACCTTCAGCTACACCAACCACACGTTGCTGCCCGAGGCGCTCGAAATGTGGCCGGTGTTGCTGATGGAGCGGCTGCTGCCCCGCCACGTGCAGATCATTTACCTGTTGAACGCGCACCACCTGGATGCCGTGCGCGCGGCCGGCGCCGCGGACGGCACCTTGGCCGCGCTGTCCTTGATCGACGAGCAGCATGGCCGGCGAATTCGCATGGGACATCTGGCGTTCGTCGGTTCCCATTCGGTCAACGGCGTGTCGGCCCTGCATACCGACCTGATGCGGCGGACCACCTTCCACGATCTCGACACCGCGTTGGGCGGCCGGATCGTCAACCGCACCAACGGAATTACCTTCCGGCGCTGGCTGCACCAAGGCAACCCCGGCCTGACGCGGCTGATCGTGGACACTGTCGGGGAGCGCGTGCTACGCGAGCCGGAGGCGCTGGGCGAGTTGGCGGCGCACGCCGACGACCCGGGCTTCCAGGCGGCCTTCCGGGCCCAGCGGCACGAGCGCAAGCTGGCGGTGGCCCGGCTAGCGCAACAGCAGCTCGGCCTGACCCTCGACCCGGCTGCGATCTTCGACGTGCAGATCAAGCGCATCCACGAGTACAAGCGCCAGTTGCTCAACATCCTGCAAGCGGTGGCGCAGTACAACGCGATCCGCGCCCAGCCCACGCGGGATTGGCAGCCCCGGGTCAAGATATTGGCCGGCAAGGCGGCACCCAGCTACACGGTCGCCAAGCAGATCATTCGGCTGGCGCACGACGTGGCGCGGGTGGTGAACGGCGATCCGTCCATTCGCGGGCTGCTGCAGATCACCTTCATGCCGAACTACAACGTGACCTTGGCCGAGACGCTGATTCCCGGCGCCGACCTGTCGGAGCAGATCAGCACTGCCGGGATGGAGGCGAGCGGGACCGGCAACATGAAGCTGGCGCTGAACGGAGCGCTGACGATCGGCACGCTGGACGGCGCCAACGTCGAAATCCGCGAGCGGGTCGGAGCGGACAACATCTTCATCTTCGGCATGACCTCCGACGAGGTCGCGGCCCGGCTCGCCGCCGGGCTCGACGCCCGCGCCGTGGTCGATGCCAGCCCGGCGTTGACCGAGGTGTTGGGCGAGCTGGGCAGCGGCGTGTTCTCGCCAAGCGAGCCGGATCGCTACCGTCCCCTCGTCGAGCGCTTGCTGCACGACGATCGTTTCATGGTTGCCGCGGATTTCGATGCTTACGTGGCCGCTCAGGACGCGGTGGATGCGAAATGGGCCGATCCGCCGGCGTGGTGGCGGTCAAGCGTGTTGAACACGGCCAATATCGGCTGGTTCAGCTCCGACCGTGCCATTGCGGAGTATGCGGCAGGCACCTGGAACGTCCCGGTGCGGCCATGACCTAAACAAGATGACGTGTGAGCCGAAGGCCGAGACTTAGGAAATTCAATACCAGGCTTTCATCCCAGTGGTTCAACGAGGGAGCGTTCACACCTTCCCCGACGCGCCAGGCCCGGCCGATCGCAGCCAAGGCGCCCACCGTGCAGGAGAGTTGAAGGATGTCGGCCAGGGCGCTGAGGGAGTGCTCCGTGAACAACAGCCACGCGGCTGCGGCGGCCGTCGCGTAGCAGCCTATTCGCACGGCCGACACGTGGGCGAACTGTCGAGAGTCGCTGTCGAGGCTGGCCAGCATCGATTTACGTGACGAGCTCACCGGCTTGGCCATGCGATCTGCCCGTTGCCATGGAAGGCGTCTTCCAGAGAAGCAGTGACGTTCCGAACCAAACCTGCTCCGACCATGACGACAGCAAGAACGAGGATGAGCCGGGTCAGGCCGTTCAGGACGTGAAGTCTTGCATCGACTTGACGGCGAAGATCCGACGCCAACTTGGTCATGGCTTGCTAACTCCTCATCATCGTGAAGACTTGTTCAAGCGCGAACGAACGATCCAAGAAAATTCAGCTCGGCCGTGAATACAGCGCGACCCAGAGCCTGATGGGCTATGATGGCGGAGAAGCCGTGCAATCGAAGCATGCGTTTGATGGCACGGCTCAGTCATTCCGACGGATCGACGGTTGTCCGGACGACGAGATGTCCAGCGAGCGTCAGCGCGCGGCGGGCACGGTCGATCGCGTACGCAGCCTCGCTGCCGGTGCTGATGGAGGAAACGATAACGAGGTCGACGGTTCCGGTTTTCAGACAGCCGTGCTTATCGAGTTCCGTGACCTCCCGGCATCCTCGCCGGATTAGCTCGCACATGATCCCAATATCGGGGCCAAGTATCAACACACGCTTTTCCGCGAGATCATCGAATCCATCGAGAATTTCGAAGCAGGAAGACGGTGCCAGAAATCGCGACGGGTCATTCGGTTGGATACTCCGTCCACGTGAAAACCCGAAAATCGGCTTGCGAGTCGACCCTGACATCAGCGGCGTTCCAGGGATGCGAAGTTTTCGGGTTCTCACGTGGACGGAGTAGAGCATTCTTAACGCCATTTTCCAGGAGCCAAGACAGATCGTCTGCCCGGTCCTATTCAAAGTGGGCTGATCGACGTCAACGATCCATGTGTTTCAAGGCCACATGAATATCGAAGTCATAAATGCAAAAGCGAATTACCGGGACACGTCGGCGATGCGTCACAGGAGCGGCAGGGCGATCCTACCCGAGCATCTCCGCAACCACCGCGTCGCGTACGGCCTGGAGTCCCCGCAAGATCGAGGTCGCCTGCCGGGCGACGGCCTTGTCGCTTTGATCGACGTCGCCGGCCTGCTCCGCCTCATCGGCGACCCCGGCCGCCAGGTCGTCGCGCAACGTTTCCAGCCGCTCCCGCAACGTGCCGGCGTCCAGGCCGGGATCGGCTTTCCACTCGGCGATGATCTTCTGTGCTTCCCGCACCAGACGATCGGGGACGGTGCCAGCGGCGGCCAGGCGTGCCAAACGCTCCAGGGCGGCCGGCACGGGAGCCGCGGCCGCACGGGACGGCGGAGGCTTGCGCGCCATGCCGCTACTTGGGTTCGGCTGGTTCGGCCGGAGCTTCGTGCGAAGCAGGGGCCGGCCCCATACGCGCGAACTTACCTGGTTCTGAGTGCCATGCATTGTAGTTTCCTGTGCCTTGGAGCCTCTGCCAGACGGTATCGCAGGGCTGCTGCGGCCTTTCGTGTTCGTCGTCGTGTGGCGGGCA